>Ga0068872_10000103_pt1 | contig 66583 bp, 44 predicted proteins | sample NOAtaG_7_FD_66441 | JGI IMG/M metagenome (GOLD analysis project Ga0068872, IMG submission 66441) | Freshwater lake microbial communities from Lake Erie, under a cyanobacterial bloom - NOAA_Erie_Diel1S_2200h metaG | ecosystem: Environmental > Aquatic > Freshwater > Lake | place: USA: Ohio, Lake...
GCGATGCGGTCGGCCGGGGGAACGAAGTCGGGGCTGTCAGCGTCGGTGGTGCGTTCGATGAACTGGAGAACGGCGGAGCGGGCCTGGCCGTCGCGCCAGGAGGGCAGGGCGGCCGACGTGCAGCCGAAGTTGATGCAGGCGAGTGAGAGGGCGATGGTCCAGCCGAGCAGTCGCGAAGCGCGGCGGCGAGTGGCGCTGTACACGGGAGGAACTCCGTTGTGCAGGTGTGAAGAACGAGGGGCAGGGGCGCGGAAAGAACCCCCGGGCCGAGGGGCCCGGGGGTTGCGGGAAATGAGGCTTGTTGATGTGGCCGGGATCAGCGACCGCCGCCCTGCTGGCTGGTGACGGCTTCCATGACGCGCTCGAGGTTGAAACTGCCGGGCTTCTGGCGGGGCGGGAACTCGCGGAAGCTCTGGAGCCACTGGCCGACGTAGGCGCCGGCGGGGGCGATCAGGAACATGCGGTCCATGTACCAGCGCTGGTAGCCCATGGCGTTCTCGTGCTCGGCCCGCTCGAAGGGGTCCATGCGGAGGTTGGTGATCAGCGGGGCTCGCAGTTCAACGAACGGCTGCTGCCAGACGCGGAGGCCTTCGGCCTCCTGGATGAGGAAGGTGATCTTCCAGTTGCCGTAGCGCAGGGCGGCGACGCTGCCGTCGTCGGTCCAGTAGATGAACTCCTTGCGGGGCCAGGCGGCGCCGCTGCGGAGGGCAGGGCCGAGGTCGTAGCCGTCGAGGTGGACCTTGTAGTTGGTGCCGCCCACATCCAGGCCCTTGAGGAGGTCGGCCTTGACCGAGCCGTTGCCGGCGGCGGCGAGCAGGGTGGGGAGCATGTCCTCGTGGGCGCCGATCTCGTTGATGATGGTGCCGGGCTTGATGACGCCGGGCCAGCGGATGACGCAGGGGACGCGGTAGCCGCCCTCCCAGTTGGTGTTCTTCTCGCCCCGGAACATGGTGGTGCCGCCGTCGGGCCAGGTGAAGGTCTCGGCTCCGTTGTCGGTGGAGTACATGACGATGGTGTTGTCCTCGATGCCCAGTTCCTTGAGCTTGTCCAGGACCCGGCCGACGTGGCCGTCATGCTCGACCATGCCGTCGGCGTAGACGCCCAGGCCGGTCTTGCCCTCTGATTCGGGCTTGAGGTGGGTGAAGACGTGCATGCGGGTGGAGTTCCACCAGAGGAAGAAGGGCTTCTTGGCCTTCACGGCGCGGTCGACGAAGTCGAGCGCCTTGGCGGTCACCTCCTCGTCGATGGTCTCCATGCGCTTGCGGGTGAGCGGGCCGGTGTCGGTAATGCGGCCGTCGGCGAAGGAGTGGATGACGCCCCGGGGGCCGAAGCGCTTCTTGAACTCGGGGTCCTTGGGGTAGTCGGGGTTCTCCGGCTCCTCCTCGGCGTTGAGGTGGTAGAGGTTGCCGAAGAACTCATCAAAGCCGTGGGCGGTGGGGAGCATGTCGTCCCGGTCGCCCAGGTGGTTCTTGCCGAACTGGCCGGTGGCGTAGCCGCGGGCGCGGAGGAGCGTGGCGACGGTGGGGTCCTCCTTCTTCATGCCCTCGGGGGTGCCGGGGAGGCCGACCTTGGTGAGGCCGGTGCGGATGGGGGCCTGGCCGGTGATGAATGCGGCGCGACCGGCGGTGCAACTCTGCTGGCCGTACCAGTCGGTGAACAGGGCGCCTTCACGCGCGATGCGATCGATGTTGGGCGTGCGGTAGCCCATCATGCCCATGTTGTACGCGCTGATGTTGAACTGGCCGATGTCGTCGCCCCAGATGACGACGATGTTGGGCTTGTCCTGTGTCTGGGCGGCAGCGGTCAGCGGGGCCAGCACGCTCAGCGCGATCAGCGTGAGCAGCAGGCCGGGCAAGGACTGGACGGATGGGCTGAGCATGATGGGGTCTCGCGGGGAGGTGAGTGGGTGAGGCAGTGTGACGACGAAGATCGGGGTCAGCGCGGCGTCGACGGCGGGGGCGGCGCGGGCGGGGCGGCTGGTGTGGCGGGCGCCGGCGGGGGGGCATCAGCGACGCAGCGGAACCCCAGGTGCGACATGGCGGTGTCGGGCGGGGCGGCCATGCGGCCGCTGGGGCGGTAGCTGGCGCAGTAGCTGTCGTTGCAGAGGAACGAGCCGCCCCGGTGGACGCGGCTCTCGGGGGCGTGGGGGTTACGCGGGTCGAGCGAGCGGCTGGGGCCGGTGGGGTTGTCGATCACCTCGGCCGGGCCACCGGCGGCGAGGAGTTGGCGGGCGTAGGTGTCAGGCCGGTACAGATCGGCGCACCACTCCCAGACGTTGCCGGCCATGTCGTACAGCCCGTAGCCGTTGGCCGGGAAGGACCGGACCGGCGCGGTGCCGGCGAAGCCGTCCTCGGCGGTGTTGAGGTTGGGGAAGCGGCCCTGCCAGATGTTGCAACGGCTGGCGTCGACGGGCTGGTTGCCCCAGACGTTGACGGCGTTGTCGAGCGAGCCTCGGGCGGCGAACTCCCACTCGGCCTCGGTGGGCAGGCGTTTGCCGGCCCACTTGGCGTACGCCACCGCGTCCTGGTGGGCGATGTGGACGACAGGGTGGCTGTCGCGTCCTTCGATGGAACTGCCGGGGCCGGTCGGGTGCTTCCAGGAAGCGCCGGGCGTCCACGTCCACCAGGCGGCGGCCCGATCGGTGCTGACCGGCTGGCTTGGCGGGGTGAAGACCAGCGAGCCCGGCTGGAGCATGGCCGCGTCGGGCTTGGGGGTGCCGGGGGGGACCTGCTTCTTGAGTTCCTCCCAGTCCACCGGCCGCTCGGCGACGGTGGTGTAGCCGGTGGCCTTCACGAAGGCGGCGAACTGGGCGTTGGTGACCTCCGTGGCATCCATCCAGAAGCCCCGGACGCGGACGCGGTGCAGGGGCTTTTCGTCGGGGCGGGCCAGCGGGTCGGTGCTGCCCATGGTGAACTCGCCCCCGGGGATCCAGGCCATGCCGTGGGTGAGGCTGGGCGGAGTGGTTGGGGCGGCGACAGGGCCGGGGGCCGCCGGGGCCGGGCCGGGGTTGCCGGGGCTGGGTTCGGGCGTGGCTTGGTCGGGCGTGCTGGCAGGCTGGGCAAGGGCCAGCCGGGCGGTGGCGGGCGACGAGGGGCAGCAGGACTGACCATGCGCGGGTGCCGCGGCGGCGGTGCAGGCGACCGCCGCGAGCAGGATGTGTGAGCAACGGCGCATGTCGCCCAGCATAGCAGAAAGCGCGCTGATTTTCGGACGAGATTCGTGGAAACCCTGGCGGATTTTGTTTGGATTGTGTTCGAAGGACTGGCCGGGCAGCGGCTGCGTGCCGAAAGGAGGGTGCGGCGGGTGCGGGGTGGTGGCCGGGCCGGGTGGGCGGACTGGTGGCGGAGCGGGTCGGCTACTATCTGGGGACCACCTTCGGGCGACAGGTTGTTTGTTGGCTGTAAGGTGGATGCCGTTGAGTGAGCACGGCTCAGGAGTCGTCATGGGTCTTGAAGCAGCACTTCCCGCCGATACGTTCATGACCACCCAGCTTCGCCGGGTGATCAACTGGGCCCGCCGGTCTTCGCTGTGGCCGATGCCGTTCGCCACCGCGTGCTGCGGGATCGAATTGATGGCGACCGCGTGCAGCCGGTACGACGTGGCGCGGTTCGGCTCTGAGGCGGTGCGGTTTTCGCCCCGGCAGAGCGACCTGCTGATCGTGGCCGGTCGCGTGAGCATCAAGACCATGCCGGTGCTGCAGCGGATCTATCTGCAGATGACCGAGCCGAAGTGGGTGATCAGCATGGGCGCGTGCGCCAGCACGGGTGGCGTGTTTGACACCTACGCGGTGGTGCAGGGCGTTGACCAGTTCATTCCGGTGGACGTGTATATCCCCGGTTGCCCGCCCCGCCCGGAGCAGTTGATCGAGGGCATCATGGCGATTCAGCGGCACATTGACCAGGAGGGCATGCCGCCCCCGGGTTCGGGCAAGCGGGTTCCGCTGGGCCTGACGGTCGCGGGCAACTACGTGCCCCGTCCGCAGCCGGTGGGGTTGACGGTTGGCGCTAACTGAGGCGACGGTTTGAATCAGCGAGCACTGTGAACATCGGCCCGACGGCAGCGTCGGGCCGGTTTGTTTTTGGGCGCGTCGCGCCACGCCAGCGGCCGGCGGTTGGCGGGTTCAGCGGCGGTAGAGGCCGTCGTCGTAGCTGGAGAGGGTGGTGAAGACGGCTTTGGGCCGGGTGGCGGCGTGGCCGTCGAGGTAGAGGGCGTTGGAGGAGGTGCCGTGGCGGTCGCCCTCGATGCGGCGGACGAGCGTGTTGCCTTGGAAGTGGGCGGTGTCCCAGAAGTCGTAGAACTGGGCGAGGAGGAAGTCGGCCTCGGGACTGGAGGGAGGCGGGGCCCACTGGCGGAAGAGGTTGTCGCCCCGGTCCTCGGCGAGTTCGGCGAGGTAGATGGTCTTGGCGGGGAAGGGGTGCTTGAAGAGGGCGGTGGGGCCGCGGCGGGCGGTCATGTCTGAAGCGGGGTTGGGTGCGGGCTGATTGGGGCCGAGGAAGACCATGGCGTTGGCGACGTAGTGCACGGGGTGGCTGCCGGCGCGGCGGGCAGCGCAGCGGTAGTAGGGGGCGGAGGCGTAGAGGTCGTTGATGTCGGCGTTGGGGCTGGCGCGGTCGTCAAGGTACGGACGCAGGGCCATGCAGAAGGCGAGGCGGGCCCGGCGGTGGCTGGGCGGGGGCATGACGGCGCCTTCGCGGGGGATGAAGTCGCGGTAGTCGTTGGCATAGAGCGTCATGCCGGTGGAGATCTGCCGCTGGGAACTGAGGCAACTGGTGGTGCGGGCGGCGGCACGTGCGGAGGCGAGGGCGGGCAGGAGGATGCCGATGAGCAGGGCGATGATGGCGATGACGACGAGGAGTTCGATGAGCGTGAAGGCGGGGCGTGGGCGGTGGAGGGGCATGGTGTGGGGTATACCGGACTGCAGGCCGGATCGGCTGCAGTGCGGGCGCGGCACACCGCCGGCAGCGGTGTTGAAGAAGCGGTGAAGGGCTGCCCGGAACGGGGTGGTCTATCGATGCGGGCGGGCTGGGGACCCGGGGCGGCTCAGCGGACGACCTGCTCCCAGGCGGCCATGGAGAAGTTAGTCGGGGCGCCGCGGTCGGCCTGCATCCAGGCCTTGCCGGCTTCGAGGACGCGCTGGAGGGCCTGCTGGCGGTCGGCGGCGGAGCCGGGGGCGTTGAAGTCGGTCTGGTTGAATGACGGGTCGTTGACGACGACCCAGGCGCCGGTGGGGCGGTCGACGACGACGGCGCTGATGTTCTGGCTCTCGAGGAAGGAGCGGGCCTTGGCGGCGTCGACCTTGCTCAGGCGGGCGGCGACGATGTAGAAGCGGCCGACTTCCAGGCCGGCGGCGGCGGTGAGGACGGTGTCCTCGACCTTGATGGGCTCAACGGGCGGGAGCTTCATCTGGCCGGGCAGTTCGGGGGCCTTGCGGACGGACACCACGAGCTTGCGGCTGCTGGCGGGGGGCACGTTGATCTGGTTCTGCGGCTCGCCCCAGTTCTGGCTGATGGGCCAAACGTCCCAGACCATGCGGTCGGGGCGGTCGGCGGAGCCGTCGCCCTGATCGCGGAAGAACTCGACGACGAGCTTGTCGCCAACGGGGATGTCGACGGACCAGAGCTCCTGCTCGGTGCGGGCGTCGACCACCGTGACAGTCTGCGGGGTCATGGGGTGGCTCTCGTAGGTGTAGCGATCAAGCGACATGGCCAGGCCGCCGGGGGTCCAGCAGCCGCCGGTGAGCGATGCGCCGGCGGCGAGCAGCGTGAGGAGGGCGAGCCGAGCGGGGACGCGGAGGGAGAGGCGGCGGGTCATCGGTGCAAACTCCAAAGTGCTGGAAGGTCAGAGTTCGGGTGGCGAGGGCGTCGGACATGAGCCGTCGGCCGTCAACACGGGGAAATAGGATAAGCCGGGGAGGTTTGTCCGGGAGGGGTGAGGTGCGGGGCGATTCTGGCGGGGAGGCTGGGGGCAGAGTCGGCCCGAGGGCCGGAGGCTGAGCGGGCGGGGCAAGGGCGGGAGCGATATCGGGCAGGGGCACGAGGAAGACCACGAGCACACGAGAACCCCATGGCCAAGCGTCCGACCCGTCGCCGATCCGCAGGAGAACCCCTTGTGCCGGGCGGCGGCCCGTCCAAGCGGCACCATGGCCAGCAGGCCCGCCGACGGGTGAACCTGCCGCCCAAGCGGGCGGGCGGCACGGCGACGCCGGCGGCCGCTCCTGCGGCGGACACGACGGCGGCGGGGCCGGACTTGCCGTTTCGGGTGGGGCACGGGTATGACCTGCACCGGCTGGAGCCCAGGCCGCCGCACGGACGGGGTCGGCCGATGATCATCGGCGGGGTGACGTGGGACTCGGCGGCGGTGAACTTCGGTCCGGTGGCGCACAGCGACGGCGATGTGCTGTATCACGCGGTGACCGATGCGCTGCTGGGGGCGCTGGGGCTGCCGGACATCGGGCAGTTGTTCCCGGACAAGGCTCCGGAGAACGACGGGCGCGATTCAGCGGAGTTTCTGGTGGCGGCGGTGCAGGCGGTGGCGCAGCGGGGGTATGTGGTGGGGAACCTGGATGCGACGGTGATCTTGGAGAAGCCGAAGATCGGGCCGGTGAAGCAGCGGGTGCGGGCGAACCTGGCCAGGCTGCTGGGGGTGCCGGCGGAGCGGGTGAACATCAAGGGCAAGACGCACGAGAAGGTGGACGCGGTGGGCGAGGGGCTGGCGGTGGAGGCGCACGCGGTGGTGCTGCTGGTGCGGGCGGTGGGGTGAGCGGGGGGGCGAGTAGGGGGGGGAGTGCTGGGGTGAGTGGGGGTAGGATGCGGCGATGAACGACCTTGCGACGGCGCCGATCGGCGCGTTTCTTGACGGATTGGCGGCCAAGACCCCGACGCCGGGCGGCGGGGCGGTGGCAGCGCTGACAGGCGCGACGGCGGCGGCGCTGGGGCAGATGGTGCTGGCGTACTCGATCGGCAAGAAGGACCTGGCCGAGCACCAGCCGGCGCTGGAGGCGGACCGGGGGCAGTTGCAGCGGGCGCGGGGGCTGTTTCTGGCCCTGGCTGAGGAGGATGCGGCGGCGTATCGGCTGCTGAACGAGTTGCAGCGGCTGCCGGCAGAGGATGCGCGGCGCAAGGCGGAGATGGGCAAGGCGGTGGAGGCGAGCATCGGGGCGCCGATGGCGTGCCTGGCGGCGGCGTGCGATCTGCTGCGGCTGTTTGAGCCGCTGCCGCCGAAGACGAACAAGTTTCTGCGGAGCGATCTGGCGATCGCGGCGATGCTGGCGGAGACGGCGGCGCGGGCGGCGGCGGAGAACGTGAAGATCAACCTGCCGCTGCTGACCGACGACGCCCAGCGGGCGGCCAAGGCGGCGGCGGTGGCGGAGATGCTGGCGGGGGCGGCGAGCCGGCAGGCGGCGGTGGTGAGGGCGTGCGGATGAGCCAGGGCATGGCGGAAACGGGTAACTCCGGCGGCAACATCGGGCCTTTGGAGTGGTTCGCGCAGCCGAGCGGCCCGGAGGGCGGGCTGGGGCTGCGGTTCTCGTGCACGATGTGCGGGAACTGCTGCAGCGGGCCTTCGGGGTATGTGCTGGTGAACGACGCTGAGTGCGCAGCGCTGGCGAAGCGGCTGGGGATCAGCACCGAGGAGTTCATGGCGCGGTACACGCACATGATGGAACTGGGGCGGTCGCTGAATGAGCGGTCGGGGCCGTACGGGCTGGATTGCGTGTTTCTGGATCGCGAGAAGATCCCCGGCAAGGCGGTGTGCGGGGTGTATGAGGACCGGCCCCGGCAGTGCCGGAGCTGGCCGTTCTGGCCGAGCCTGGTGCGGAACGAGCGGACCTGGGCCTCGGCACGGAACACGTGCCCGGGGATTGACAAGGGGACGCTGCACAGCGTGGTGCAGGTGCGGATCATGCGGGACAGTTGCGAGATCTGAACCTCTTTGCGTGAGGGGCTGTGGATGGCGAGCGAGACGGCGAGGACGCCGGACAGCCCGGAGGATCTTGCGGCGGCGTGGCTGACGGCGGTGGACACGCCGGCCGTGGTCGCTGAACTGGAAGCGATCTATGCGATGGCGGCGCAGGAGATCGGTCGTCGTGGTCCGGCGTGCTGGGCCTCGGGGCGGTGCTGCAACTTTCGGGAGACGGGGCACCTGCTGTATGTGACGGGGCTGGAGGCGGCGTATTGCGTGCGGCGGCTGGCTGGTGCCGGGCGGGGGCGGCTGAGCAGCGGGGCGGTGGAGGCGGCCAGGGCGGCGGGCGGGTGCCCGTTTCAGAACGGCAACCTGTGCGGGGTGCACGCGATCAAGCCTTTGGGGTGCCGGGTCTATTTCTGTGACCGGGCGGCGCAGGGGTGGCAGCATGACCTGACCGAGCGGGGGCTGGGGATGCTGCGGGAGCTGCACGAGCGGTACGGGATTGCGTACCGCTATGGGGAGTGGCGGGGGATGCTGGGGATGTTTGCGGAGGCGGGTGCGGACGGGCTGGCTGAGGGGGGCGGACCGGAGGCGGACCCGGCGGTGGCCGTGCGGCTGCCGATGCTGCCCGGGGCGGACAATCGCCCCCGCCCGGGTGCGGCGGACGCTCGCTAGACTGGGCATCCGGGATGATTCCGGCAGCGAACTGCGGCACAGGGGGCGGAGTTCAGCGGGGGCGTGGCGGGGGATGGCAGGACCAACGGGATGCGATGAAGGACTTCTGGAGATTTGCCAAACTGCTGCTGGAACACCGGGGGCGGGTGGTGGCGGCCTTGACGTTCGGCCTGCTGTCGGCCGGCGGGCTGGGGGCCGGCCTGCTGGCGGCGACGCCGGTGCTGGAGATCATTCTGCAGCGTGACCCGGCCAAGGCCAAGGACCTGCCAAAGCTGGCGGAGGAGGCGAACACGAAGTTCCTGGGCGGACATGTGCCGCAGGCGTGGATCGATGCGTTGCCGACGGGGCAGTTCACGGCGGTGGTGTGGGTGGTCGGTGCGCTCGGGTTGCTGACGCTGTTCGGGGCGTTCTGCAACTTCATGCATGCGTATTTGTCGATGACGGTGGTGGCCAAGACGATCGCGGATCTTCGCGAGCGGACGTTTACGCATCTGGTTCGGCTGCCGCTGGCGACGGTGGTGCGGATGGGGCACATGACGCTGGTGCGGCGGGTGAGCAGCGACACGGGGATGCTGGCGGCGGGTTTCAACACGCTGTTGAGCCGGAGCTTTGCGCAGCTGACCAAGGGTGTCGCTGCGGGGCTGGCGGCGTTTTACACCAACTTCTGGCTGGCGCTGTCGGCGATGGTGGCGGCGCCGATTCTGTACACGGTGGTTCGGCGGACGGGGAAGATCATCCGTCGGGGTTCGCGGGCGGGGCTGAACACCACCGGTGGGCTGATGGCGGCGCTGGTGGAGGTGGGGAGCAACCTGCGGGTGGTCAAGTCGTCGACCAGCGAGAAGCGGGAGCAGGCCCGGTTCGCGGCCATCTCGCGGGAACTGCTGGCGATTGAGATGAAGATCCGGACGGCGCGGGCGATCGGCACGCCGCTGGTGGAGTCGCTGACGATCTTCGCGCTGGGCGGGCTTTCGCTGGTGGCGGCCAATGCGATCATCCGTGGGTCGCTGCAGCCGGCGGAGTTCTTTGTCACGCTGGCGTCGCTGGGGATCGCGGCGGCGTCGCTCAAGCCGCTGATGGGGATGTGGCACGACCTGCAGACCTCCTCGGCGGCGGCGCAGGAACTGGCGGCGATGCTGGCCCTGCCTGAAGAACTGACGGGCGACGAGGCGTTGCCGACGCTGGCCAGGCACCGCGAGAGCATCCGGTTTGACCGGGTGACGCTGACGTATCCGGGGGCGGAGCGGCCGGCGGTGCGGGAGTTGTCGCTGGAGATCAGGCACGGGCAGACGGTGGCGTTCGTGGGGCCCAACGGGTGCGGGAAGACGACGCTGCTGTCGCTGATTCCGCGGCTGCTGGAGCCGGACGCGGGCTCGGGCGGGGTGTATGTCGACGGGGTGGACATCCGCACGGTGTCGCGGGTGGGGCTGCGGCAGCAGATCGGCGTGGTGACGCAGGAGACGGTGCTGTTCAAGGGGACGATCCGCAGCAACATCGCGTACGCGGTGGAGACGGCCAGCGACGAGCAGGTTCGCTCGGCGGCGCGCAAGGCCAGGGCGGAGGAGTTCATCCTGCAGAAGCCGAAGGGGTATGACGATCCGGTGGGGGAAGGGGGCTCGGGGCTTTCGGGCGGTCAGCGGCAACGCATCGCCATCGCGCGGGCGGTGCTGCGGGATCCGGCGATTTTGATCCTGGACGAAGCGACGAGCATGATCGACTCGGAGAGCGAGGCGCGGATCGCCGAGGCGATCACCGAGTTCTCCAAGGGGCGGACGTGCCTGGTGGTGGCGCACCGGCTGAGCACGGTGATCAATGCGGACCGGATTGTGGTGATGGAGGCGGGGCGGATGGTGGACAGCGGGACGCACGGCGAACTGCTGGGGCGGTGCCCGCTGTACCGCAGTCTGGTGGAGCACCAGATGCCCCGCAACGGCGGCGGCGAGGGCGGCGGCACCGGCACGCCGGCGTGACGCAAGCAGCCCATCCGCCAGCCGAAGCCGGGTGAGGGGCCGACATCTCCCCCCTATGAGGCAGTTTGAAGGGGAGCGGCGTGCAACGGATCGCGGCAGCGGGGGGGTGCGGGCAATAATGCAGTGTCTTCCGAAGGTTCGTTCCGAAGCGGTGTCTGCGCAGTCGGCGCAGGGCTCGGGACGAGGACGTGGTGCAGCAATCACCAGGAAGGAGACACCCCATGACGGACCGCACTGATTGGATGCTCGCGGGAGCGGGTCGGCGTTGTGTTCACGCTGTGGTCGGCGCTGCGGCGGCGTTGGCGCTGGCGGCGACTTGCATGAACCATGCCTGGGCGCAGGGCGGGGGGGCAGCGCCTTCGGCTGCGGCGGTCTCCGCCGGAGCGGGCGAGATCAGCGAGGAGGAGGCGCTGGCGATCGGCATCGAGGCATACGTGTACTTCTATCCGCTGATCTCGATGGACGTGACGCGGCGGGTGACCACCAACTACTCAGCGGGTGCGAAGCCGGCAATGGGGCCGATGAACCAGTTTCACCACATGAGCGCGTTCCCGACGGCGGATTTTCGCGAGGTGGTGCGGCCGAACTTCGACACGCTGTACTCGATCTGCTGGCTGGACCTGAACTCCGAGCCGATGATCGTGTCGGCGCCGGACACCGGCGGACGGTACTACCTGCTGCCGATGCTGGACATGTGGTCCAACGTCTTTGCGTCGCCGGGCAAGCGCACCAGCGGCACGAAGGCGGGGAACTGGGCCGTGGTTCCCAAAGGATGGACCGGCAGCCTGCCCGGCGGGGTGGAGCGAATCGAGGCGCCGACTCCGCAGGTGTGGGTGATCGGGCGGACGCAGACCAACGGTCCGGCGGACTATCGGGCGGTTCATGCGGTGCAGAAGGGGTATCGGGTGACGCCGCTGTCGAGGTGGGGCAAGAGCACGGAGCCGGCGGCGTTTGTGCCGGACCCGACGGTGGACATGAAGACACCGCCTCTGACGCAGGTGAACACCATGCCGGCGGAGCGGTATTTCGCGTATGCGGCGGAGCTGCTGAAGGTGAACCCGCCGCAGATCACGGACTGGTCAACTCTGGCGAGGCTTGAGCGGATCGGGATCCGGCCCGGTGAGTCGTTCGACCTGTCGAAAGCTGCGGGGGCGGTGCAGGCGGCCCTGAAGCGGGCACCGGCGCTGGCTCTGCGGCAGATGCAGGAGAAGGCTCCGACGATGGCGCGGATCGTGAACGGGTGGCAGATGAACACCGACACGATGGGCGTGTACGGAAACGCGTACCTCAAGCGGGCGATTGTGGCGATGATGGGGCTTGGCGCCAATCAGCCGGAAGATGCGATCTATCCGCTGTGTGTTGCAGATGCGGACGGCAAGCCGCTTGTCGGCGAAGGCGGGTATGAACTGCACTTCAGCAAGCAGCAGTTGCCGCCGGTGGACGCATTCTGGTCGGTGACCATGTACGACGCGGAGGGCTTCCAGGCGGCTAACCGCCTGAACCGCTTTGCCATCGGCGATCGCGACGCGCTGAAGTACAATTCGGACGGTTCGCTGACGCTGTTCATCCAGAACCAGAGCCCGGGCGCTGAGAGAGAGTCCAACTGGCTGCCGTCTCCGACGAGCGGCTTGCTTGGTGTGACGATGCGGTTGTACTCGCCGCGGCCGGAGGTCGTTGACGGTCGGTGGGCTCCGCCGGCGATCAGGCGGGTGAAGTGACGAGGGTGGGTGTGCTGTGACCCGGGAGACGCATCTGATGCTTATGGATTGTGCGCGTATGGGGGCGGCGGGTTGCGCGGTGGTTCTTTGCTGGGGTGTGTTGTTCGGCCCCGGGGCGACGGCGGCCGACGGCCAGGTGGCGCCCGGCGCTGCACCTTGTTCTGCAGCGACGGCAACTTCAACTCCGACAACGCAGACGGCCTGGCCGGCGGATGGGGCCGAGGGCGGATCGGGCGTGGCGGTGGCGATCTCGCCGTACGCGTGGCTGACCGGGTACGACGGCGATCTGGTGTCGCGCGGGATAGAAACCAAGGTGGCGGCCTCGTTCGCGGATGTGCTGGAGCGGTCGGACTCGGTACTCGGGCTGATGGGGGCGGTTGACGTGGAACTGGGTCGGGTGGTGCTGAACTTCAACGGGGCGTTCGCCAAGGCGGAACTTGAGGGCGGTCGAGGGCGTGCCAGAAGCGGCCCGCTTGGCGGCGGAGTAACGGTCTCGGCGGAGACGCAGACCACGCTGAAGAACCTGTGGGCGGAGGCGGCGGCTGGGTACCGGCTGATCGATCAGCGGTTCGGCGACCGGGGTGAGCATCGCTGGACGCTGGACGCACTGGGCGGACTGCGGGTGACCGCGATGGATGTGCGGATTGACGCCACGGCGGAGGCCAATGTGACGCTTCCGGGGGGCGAGGTGCTGACGGCGGGGATCGCCCGCGAACTGAACTCGAACACCGAATGGCTGGAACCGCTGGTGGGGCTGCGTGCGGCGGTAGATCTGAACGGCTCGCTGGTGCTGAGCGTGCGGGGTGATATTGGCGGGTTTGATGTGGACGATTCGCAGTTCGCCTGGCAGGCGATCGGGCTGGCGGGGTATCGGTGGCGGCTGGACGGATGGACGTTTGGAGTGTTCGCCGGCTACCGGGCGCTCGGGCAGCGGTACGAGTCGGCATCGCTGACCTGGGATGTGGTGACCCACGGGCCGGTGGCGGGGTGCAACGTACTGCTGCGTTTTTGAGGCGGCGCAGAGCGGTCCGGTGGAGCGATTTTGCAGCGTGATGACAAACGGGCCGGTCCGCGGTTGCGCGGCCGGCCCGTTGGTGGTTGTGTGCTGCCTGACCGTGCGACGGCTGACCGAGGGCCGGTCCTCAGGCCCGCTTGCTGCTGGCGGCCGAGGTCTTGGGTGCGCCGTTGACGTGGGCCTTGGCGTCGCCGGCGGCCTTGGGGTCAGCGCCGTCCTTGGCCAGCGGGCCGATGGCGGCGGTGAGGATGGCCTCCTGCTCCTTCTTGCTCTTCTTCTTGCTGCCCACGGCGGGGGTGGCGCTGGTGGGGCGGCCGATGTAGGGCAGGCGGGTGAGCACGGGGGCGTCGCCGGTGCCGGTGGGGTCGGGCTGGTTGGTGAGCAGGTCGGAGAGGAACTGGTAGCCGCCGGCGTTGCGGGGCTCTTCCTGCACGTAGACGACCTGAACGTTCTTGGGGTAACGGGCGAGGGTGGTCTTGAAGAGGTCGTAGTTGAACGGGTAGAACTGCTCGATGCGGACCAGAGCGGTATCGAAGGCCTTGAGGGCGGCACGACGCTCGGCCAGTTCGTGATAGACCTTGCCGGAGCAGAGGACGACCTTCTTCACGCTGGCGGTCTTCTCCTTGCCGGAGGCGAAGTGGGGGTCGTCGAGGATGTCCATGAAGTGGCCGGTGAGCACCTCGTCCACCGTGCTGGTGGGGATGCGGAGCATGCTCTTGGGCGTCATGACGATCAGCGGCTTGCGGAACTTGCGGGCCTGCTGGCGGCGGAGCAGATGGAACATCTGGGCGCCGGTGGTGGGGTAGCAGACCTGCATGTTCTCGTTGGCGCACAACTGGAGGAAACGCTCGAGGCGGGCGGAGGAGTGCTCGGGGCCGGCGCCCTCGTAGCCGTGGGGCAGCAGGAGCACCATGCCGCTCCAGCGTTCCCATTTGATTTCGGCGGAGGCGATGTACTGATCGATGGTGGTCTGGGCGCCGTTGGCGAAGTCGCCGAACTGGCCCTCCCACATCACCAGCATGTTGGGGTCGGCCAGCGAATAGCCGTAGTCAAAGGCCATGACGGCGAACTCGCTCAGGGGGGAGTCGTAGACGCAGAACTTGGCCTGGCGGGTGACGCCGTCGGAGCCGGGCTTGCCGGCGTCGTCGGGGCTCTCGGCCAGCGGACGCATGTGGTTCAGCGGGTTGAAGGCCTCACCGGTGCCCACGTCGCGGAGCACGATCTGACGCTGGCTGAAGGTGCCGCGGCGGCAGTCCTGGCCGGAGAGTCGGACGGCGACGCCGTCGAGCAGGAGGGAGCCGACGGCGAGGAGTTCACCGTCGGCGTGGGTGAGGGGCGCGCCGGGCTGGGAGAGCGCGGCGCGTTCGCCGAGGAGCTTCTTGAGCTTGGGGTTGACGTTGAAGCCGTCGGGGGCCTTGGCGAGGGCGGTACAGATCTCGTTGAGGGTTTGCTTGGAGATGGCGGTCTTGGCGGGTGCGTGGGAGTAGTCCCAGCCCATGCCGGCCCAGCGGCCCAGAGCGGGATCGATGGTGGGGTCGTGGGGCTTGCCCTTGGCGGCGTTCTGGGCCTTTTCAAGGACGGCGTCGAGCTCGGCGCGGTGGGCCTCGAGCTTGGCTTCGGTGATGACACCCTCGGCGGTGAGGCGGCGGGTATAGGTGGTGACCACGCCGGGCATACCGGCGATGAGCTTGGCGAGGACGGGGTTGGTGAAGGTGGGCTCGTCCTGCTCGTTGTGGCCGTACTTGCGGAAGCACCACATGTCGATCCAGACGTCGCGCTTGAACTGCTGGCGGTAGAGCATGGCCAGGTGGGCGGCGGCGACGACGGCTTCGGGGTCCTCGCCGTTGACGTGGAAGACGGGGCAGGAGAAGGCCAGCGCGGCGTCGGTGCAGTAGTCGCCGGAGCGGCCGTCCTCTGGGACGGTGGTGAAGCCGATCATGTTGTTGACGACGACGTGCACGGAGCCGCCGACGCGGTACCCCTCGAGCTGGGCGAGGTTGTTGGTCTCGTGGACGACGCCCTGGCCGATGGCGGCGGCGTCGCCGTGGAGGATGATGGGCACGACGGAGGAGCGTTCGGTCACGTCGTTGCGGAGACGCTGCTTGGCGCGAACGCGGCCGCAGACGACGGGGGCGACGGACTCAAGGTGGCTGGGATTGCTGGCGAGAACGACCTTGAGGGTTCGGCCGGAGCGGAGCGTGCGATCGGAGGAGTAGCCGCGGTGGTACTTCACGTCGCCGCCGCCGTCGGCGAAGTCCTCCTCGAAGGACTCTTCGAATTCGGTGAAGATCTGCTCGTAGGTCTTTCCGAGGATGTTGTTCAGGACGTTCAGGCGGCCGCGGTGGGGCATGCCGATGACGGCCTCGGCGACGCCGGTATCAACGGCGGTGTCGAGCAGGCGATCCAGCAGGGGGATCAGGGCTTCGCCGCCTTCAAGGCTGAAGCGCTTGTCGCCGGGGTACCGCTTGGCGAGGAAACGCTCGAACTGCTCGGAGCGCAGGAGGCTGTCGAAGATGCCGAGCTTGTCCTTGGGGCTCAGAGCAACCAGTGGTGAGCCGGATTCGAGCTTCTCGATGAGCCATCGGCGGCGGGCGGTGTCGGTGATGTGGGCGAGCTGGATGGTGAGGGTGGAGCAGTAGGCGGATTCCAGACGCTGGATGACGGCGCTGACGGCCAGACCGGCCAGGTGGGGTTCGCCAACGGGGGAGATGATGGTGGAGAGGTCGGCTGAACGGAGGCCGTGGGTGCCGGGCTCAAGCTCGATCGGGCGGGTGCTGGAGCGACCGAAGGCATCGAGTTTGGCGGCGAAGTGGCCGTGGCTGCGGTAGGCAGCGATGAGCGATGTGACGCCGGCGTGCAGGCGGAGGGTGTCAGGGGAAGCGGTGGACGCGCCGCCGGCGGTTTCGGACTGGCTGAGGGCCAGATCGAATCCCTGGAAGAAGGCGACGAGATCGGGAGAAATCGACGAGGGATCGGCCTTGAAGGCGGCATACTGCTCGTCGAGGTATGCGGCGTTCCAACCGTTGATGGCGGGACGGACGGCGGCGAGTGTGGAGGAGGTCATGAACGTGGACCTTGGCAAGCGGTGTGGCGCAACAGAGTCGGGCAAACCAATCAGAACCACCCCCCTTGCCCCGGCGGCGGGTGGCCCCGAAACAACCGGCCAAAATAATAGAACGAGGCAAGCCGCTCGGATTGCGAACAAAGCCCTATCGGCGTGTGTTTGGGGGCGATCGGGCCGGTTGGCTTCAGCCGATGGTCATGCCGTTGATGGTGGCGGAGAAGACGACCTTGCCCTTGACGACGCCCTGAACGAAGCTCTCGAAGCGGCGCTCGGTGACGCGGATTTCCTGGCAGAGCAGGTAGAGGTCGTCACCGGGAACGACCTGGCCTCGGAAGACGCAGTCGCTGATGTGGGTGAAGGCGCAGAGCTTGGGGGCAGGCCAGCGGGCGTTGAACAGGAAGACGCCCAGCTGGGCGGAGGCCTCGACCTGGAGCACACCGGGGAGGATGGGGCGACCGGGGAAGTGGCCGGGCACCCAGAACTCATCGGGTCGGACATGCCAGACGGCGACGCCCTGCTGGAAGTTGGGCGTGTACCAGACGATCTTGTCGAGCAGCGCGAGCTTGTCGCGATGGGCGTTGGTTTTCTCGAGCTCGTGCTTGGAGACGGCGCAGGCGGTCAGATCGATCTTCGAGAGGTCGAAGATGGGGGTTTTGGCCGCCGGGGTGCTGGCCGGGTTGAAGGCGACCTGACCGGCGGGGAGGGCCGGCTGGGCGGAAGCGTCGGTGGTGAGGGAGGGGCTGCTCATACGTGAGAAGATCCGGGAGAGACGCGAATGGGGAGCTTTGATAGGCGGGCGTGCCAACGCACGCGGCCAAGGACGGCTCCCCGGTTGGTATGGACCGACACCGGCGGACCGCCGGAGCGACCCTGACCGGCTGCAGCGGCGAACTCACGCTGGGGTTGCCGCTGCGACGCAGCGCCCGGCCGGAACGGACGAACGGCTTATTCAGGCTTCTCGGGCTCGCCCTGCTCGCCCTGCTCGCCCTGCTCGAGCATGGCTTCGCGGAGATCCTGCGCTGCCTTCTTGATCTCCTGCATCTTCTTGCGGGCCCGAACCTTGGCGGCCTTGTTGCCACCGAAGCCCTTCTTGACGTCTTCCTCTGCGTCCGCGATGAGCTGCTTGAGGGTCGCCAGATGGTCCATGGTGTGTGCTCCTGACCGATGGGTGAGTGGGGCGAGGCCTGCCTGACGACAAGACCGGTCTGCGGGGTTGCGGTTGCGGTCCGGACGACGGGCGGGCCACCCCCTGACGCTTTGGAAACGCCTGGGGGGTTCTCGGGCATTGTAATCGAACGAACCGGACGGGGCGGAGGTTCGGTCAAGGTTGTCGACGGCGGCATCTGGTGGGGGAGGTGGGCGTGTGCTATGTTGGCTGCTGCATGGCACGGCAACCGCGTAAGTCCCGAACTGGCCGCTCCGCATCCCGCAATCGGGTGAGCACGAACTCAAATACCACCTTTTTGGGGGGGTCTGTGGCGCCATCGGCTGCGCTGACACTGGCGGCATTGCGGGAGCGGATCGACGAGGTGGACCGCCGGCTGGTGGAACTGCTCAACGCGCGAAGTGAACTGGTGGTGGAAGTGGGGAAGGTGAAGCGGGCGACGGGTACGCCGATCTACGCGCCGCATCGGGAAGCGGAGGTGCTGGCACGGGTGCTGTCGATGAATAACGGCCCGCTGCCGGGGCGGACGATTGAGGGGATCTATCGCGAACTGATGAGCGGGAGCTTCGCGTTGGAGAAGCCCTTGACGATCGGTTTCCTGGGTCCGAAGGGGAGCTTCAGCCACATGGCGGCGGTGAAGCACTTTGGCAGTTCGGTGGGGTTTGAGGATCTGCGCGAGATCGCCGGGGTGTTCACGGAGGTGCAGCGGGGGCATGTGGACTACGGGCTGGTGCCGATTGAAAACTCGATCATGGGGGGGATCGTGGAGACGCTGGACGCATTTGCCAAGCGTGCGATGCCCGGTGATGGCGGGAGCGGGGCGGGGGCGTCTCGTCCGGCGCCTCGCGGGGTGAAGTCGGGCCCTCAGGGCATCCACATCTGCGCCGAGGTGCAGTTGGAGGTGCATCACGCGCTGCTGGGGGCGTGCGAGCCTTCGAAGATCCGGCGGATCGCCAGCAAGCCGGAGGTGTTCAGCCAGTGCCGGGTGTGGCTGGCGACGCAGTATCCGCAGGCGGAACTGGTGCCGGTGGCCAGTTCAAGCCGGGCGGTGCAGATGGTGCGTGAGGCGGCGGAGCGGGGCACGCTGGAACAGGAGGGGCTCGCGGCGATCGGCAGTCAGTTGGCGGCGGAGTTGTACGACGTGAGCGTGCTGTTCGATGGCATCGAGGATGACCCGAACAACATCACGCGGTTTTTCGTGCTGGGGCGGCACGAGGCCGGGCGGACGGGCCATGACAAGACCTCGATCATGTTCAGCACGCTGAACAAGCCGGGTGCGCTGGTGCGTGTGCTGACCGACTTCCAGGAGGCTGGGGTGAACCTGACGCACATCGACAAGCGGCCCAGCGGGCGGAACAACTGGAGCTACACGTTCTTCATCGACGCCGAGGGGCACCAATCCGACGCGCCGGTGGCCGCGGCCATCACCAAGGCGAGGCGGCATTGTCGCGAGTTGATTGTGCTGGGGAGCTATCCGCGGAGCCAGCGGATTCTGGGCTGATGCCCGACAGAGCCGCCGACCCGGGGGAGGGCGGGCCGGGATGCTCAGGCGGCGGCCTTCTTCTTTCGCTTGGCGCGGGGCGGCGGAGCCTGCTCGTCAGGCTCGTCCACGGCGCGAAGGCCGTGCCACTGCACGGCGATGCCGATCAGGCTGGCGACCAGCCAGATCAGCGACCAGGCGGCGGCGGGAAGCTCCAGCGCGTGGCGTCCGGGCATGGCGGTGGCGTGGGCGAGCCAGGTCCCGCAGGCCAGGAAGAGGGCCGAGCCGACAGCGGCGGTGATCACTCCGGCGGCGCGAGCGGGCCAGACCAGACCGACCACCAGCCCGATGGCGGCGCCAGCAAGCCAGCCCATGCCGACCAGCGTGCGTTCAGACGCGGGCAGGCTGGTCCACCACCGGCGCGACCAGTCGCTCAGTGAGCGGGTGAATCGGCCAACGGCCTGGCCGGCGGCTTTCCAGGAGGCGGCAGTGTTCGGATCAGCGGCCTGATCGGCGGCGGCGGTGGGCCGGGAGTCGGCAACTTCGGCCGGTGGGTTCGGGGCCGGCTTGGCCTTGGGGCTGGTGGCGGGGGGGGTGATGGCGGGAGAGGCCGGTGCCGGGGGCGGCTCGTCGGAGGGCTCGGCCTCCGGGCCGTCCTGAGGGACCGTGGGCTTGGGCGGGAGTTCTTCGCCGCCAAGGCCGGAGCCGGGGGGGTCGACACGGGAGAGGGCAAAGGGGCGATCGGGGGTGCTCAAGGCGGCGGCCGGGAGCAGGGGGCCTCCGCGGGTGACAGAGAGCACTGCGGAGACGGTGAGCGCGACAGCGCAACCCAAAACGATACCGAACAAGGCGGCGATCAGCGGGCGGTAGAGCAGGGCGGCGGCCAAGGCGCCGGCGATGGCCCCGACCACCAGGCCGAGGATGGGGGCGAGTGGGCCGACCTGCTGACCGGCCATGCTGGGGAGGAGGAGATAGCCGACTGCGGCACTGATGGCGGCTCCCAGCAGCACGGTGGCCGGCTGGAGCACCCGCCGGCCGAGGAGCCAGAGGATCAGCCCGGCGACGAACATGCCGGCGGCGGCGGCGTGGACGCCCCAGGGCAATCCGGCAACGGCGTGAGAGAGGGGTTCAACGGCCTGGTCAATCGGGGTGGACATGGAATACTGAGATGCATCGGCAGGGTGGGTGGCTGGGCAGCAGAAGCAGGCGGAGGAGATCGCGTGCGGCGGGGGGTGTCGGTAGGTGTGGATGTGTTGTTGGGGAATCTGAGATGATGAGTGATGGGGTTTGGGAACCGGATTTGGGTTGGAGGCGAACCAGCCTGTGGCTGTCCGCTGGGTTGGCGGGGGGTATGTGCCGCGCCACGGCGGACTTCGGGCGGGCAGCGGGGGTGGAGCGGGCAGGGTGGCAGGCGGTGCGTCAGGCGGCGGGGCGTCTGGATGGGTACAGGCGGGGAATCCGGAAGGGCGTGGAGATCCCGTGCAGGGATGAACGCCGGCGGCTATGTTTGCCTCCCGCACGGGTGGGGGCGGGAGTTGTTCGCGTCGGGACATGGGTCCCGTGAAGCTCGCTCGTGGGATAGACCGGCGCACGCCGGGTGGTTCGCTTGCACTTGGAGTCCGGCATGAAGACGATCGTGAAGCTGCTGGGTGATCTGCTGAAGAATCAATCTGCCCAGCCCGCCTCGAATGCACGCGAGCTTCTGTCCCGAGCGGGGGGTACGGATGAGGCGGCGACTCCACTGGAGCAGCTTGAGGCTCGGCAACTGATGTTCGGTGCGACGATCCTGCCGCCGATCGGGGCGGCCGGACAGGCGATTCCGGGCACGAACCTGGTGTTCGGCGGCAACAACGTGGTGACGCTGCCTCGTCAGGGTGTGCCGAACGGCGCCAGTGTGACGACGCAGTTCGGCTACCTGGTGCCGATGCTGTCGCGAGATATTCAGGCGTTCCAGCCGTTTCAGTCCGTGGCTGAGGATTTCAACGACGAGCCCGGCACAGCGGGTGTGACCACGCCGAACACGGTGGTGACGCAGTACACGCTGGGCGCGGCGCCGGCGGGGGGCCTGCGGTCGGGCAACGGCCCGGCGGCGGGCGCGTTTGAGGGCGAGTCGCGTCTGCGGCTTCGGTATTACAACTATGCGGCTGCTCCGGGCGGAAACGCCCCGGCGTTGGTGACCAACCCGCCGGCCGGCGGCGGCACCTCGTCCAGCGGCGCGGGCGTGCGGTTCACACTGACGGCGCAGAACGTGGGGGGCGTGAACATCGCGCCGGTGGTCAGCTTCAGCTACGGCACGGCGACGAGCAACCCGGAACTGCTCAACGGGGGCGGTGCGAGCCGGTACAGCCCTGCGCAGACCGCCAGCGGCATCGGTCGGCAGCGGCCGATGGCCGGTGCGACGGTCACGCTCTCAACGGCGACGGTGGCGGGTCAGCCCGACACCAACATGGACGCCCAGCTGACTTTCGACGCGAACGGCATCCAGACGGGCGCCACCCGCATCCGGCTGTTGTATCGCGGGCTGGATGTCACCTCGCAGTTCCGCTTCGCCCGGCAGACGGCCAACCCGGTGCCGGATCCGCCGACGTCGGACATTGTGATCAGCCGGGCGACGCCGGCGCAGGGCGGGGCTCCTGAGGATCAGTTCGCGTTCTTCGACACCATCGAGTTCACCCGCAACACCCTGGGCGGCGGCGCGGCGGTGGCCGGCACCGACACGATCTTCATCGACGCCATCTCCGGCGTGTTTGCGCCCTCGCGGTTCAACCAGACGGTCGACGCCCGCATCTTCGGCGCTCAGATGGCGGTCTCGGGCCGCTCGCTGTTCGGCCTTGAGCAGTTCGACAACTCGAGCCTGACGAGCAGTTCGACGGGCGTGTACGCCTTCCCGGCGACGACTCGCAACGGCCTGAGCTCGCGGCTGTTGGTGCGTCGGAACACCGATGATGTGCCGACGCTCGGTCTGAGCGCCAGCCAGCTTGCCCCGCTCGCCGGCGCAGCGCAGAACCAGGCGCTGACGTTCAGCGTGGGCGGCACGCAGACGGTGGATCTGCAGTTCATGCCCCCTGCGGGCCAGTTGCAGACGGCCCGCGTCATGACCGCCTTCGGCCTGACCCTGCCGAATACGGGCACCGACGGCCTCGACCAGTTCACGTCGATTCAGTTGTTCCGGAACGGCACGCTGGTGCCGTTCAAGCTTGCCGACGGTCGCCAGGTGCTGGAACTGACCGATGACGTGTTCCTGCAGGACCCGAATCTCGCTGCACAGTTCATCAATCAGGCGACGGGTGATGCGGGCAGCCTGCAGTTGATGATCCGTAATGACCAGGGCTTTGACACGGTGCGGATCTTGCGGCGTCAGCCCTCGGTGAACCCGGCGGCCCCCAACGCGCCGGCGATCACGACGACGGCTGACCAGATCCAGATCGACAACGTCATCGGCTTCTTCGCCAACGCGTTCGTTCAGGACACGTACGGACGGGCCCTGCAGAACACCCTCACGCTGGGCAACGGCGGTGACGGCGAGGTGCTCAATGTCGACCTCAACGGCGACGGCGTGCCCGACTTCAACGACGGCATCGGGCGGGTGGATCTGCTGGGCGTGAGTTCGACCAGCGGCATCACCTTCATCGGCGGCACCGTCGAGGAGGACGCCAACCAGAACATCGTGTTCGTGCTGCCCGACAGCGTGCAGGGCATCTACGGGGACATTCAGCAGGGCGGCTTCGGACTGGCTTTCCCGAACGGGCAGGGCGCCCAGGGCGGGACCAACCCCGGGGGGCTGCCGATCGGCACCGGGTCGGTGATCATCGGCTCGCCGTATGTCCGCGATCCGCGGACACCGGTGACCTATCACGGCGTCAACCCGAACGTGAACACGCAGATCGCGTTCGCGTCGATCATGCCGTCAGTGCGTCAGGGCGCCAATCTGGTGCGGGTGGACCAGGGCCCGGGCGGCTTCAGCGGCGGACTGGTGCCGACGGGCACCGCCCGCGCCGTGGCGCCGGCTCTGCTGGATTACAACGGGCAGTTGCTGGAGGATGCCCGCGACCAGTTCGGCCGCTTCACCGACGGCCTCCCCGGCGACCGGGCTCTGCCCTCGGGGCTGCGGATGGGCATCTTTGCCGGCACGGTGGACGGCGTGGGCCAGAACCTCGGCTCGGTCTCCATCCACGGCATGCTGTTCGGCTCCAGCGCCGTTGCGGGCACGCTGCGGCGCTTTGACGTGGGCGTGATGCTCGGCTCGCTTGACGTCCGGGGCGACCTGGGCACGCTGGTGGTTGCCGGCGATCTGGGCAACTGGCAGTTGCCCGGTGCTCAGGCGACGACCGACCCGGTGGTCGCCACAGGCAACACCATTGTGGTGGGCCGCACAGTTGGCCAGATCCTCATCGGCGGCCGTGCGACGACGCCGATCACCGTTGAGGGCAACATCAACGATCCGACGCTGGCGAGGCTGGACTTCCTGCGGTACGGCGAATTGGAGCAGGTCTTCAACTTCGATCCGCCGAATCAGGATCCTCAGCGGCAGGTCATCGGGGCGGTGGTGGGGGCCAACGGCTCGGCGGGACAGGCGGCGTGGTTCGGCGCCGGCGTGTACCGCAACGACCTGCTGACCGGGGCCGAGTTCGTCGGCGCCGGCAACCGGGGTGTGATCATCAACGGGCGACTGGGCCTGCGTGACGGCGTGAACACCGACGAGGACAACTCTGACGCGTTCGCGTTCGCCGCCGGGGTCGGCCAGGAAGTGGTGCTGAACGTCGAGTTCCGCGATCCGCCGCCGCCGACGCCTCAGCCGCAGAGCCGCGAGCGGGTTTACGCCCGCGTGGTGGACCGCAACGGCAATGTGGTGGCGACGCACCAGTTCCCGTTCGCCAATCCGCAGGCGCAGTCCCCGCAGGAGATCACCACGGCCCGGTTCCGCTTCACGCCGACGCGGACGGACGTGTACTTCCTGGTGCTCTCCAGCCCCGATGACACCGCCACCGGCCAGACCGGCACGGCGATCGACTACACCGCGACGATCTCGGGCAACCTGCCCACGACGCTGGGCATGTACTCCTCGGGCTCGACCTCGCGAGTCGGTTCGCAGGTCACAGTGCCCTCGGGCGACGTGGGCCTGATCCGCGTGGGCGCGGGCTTTGTCGCCGGCGACTCCAGCCAGGCGTTCTCCAACGGCATCACCTCGGTGTCCATCGAGTCCGCCCGCGATCTGGCCAGCATGCGCGGTCTGGTGGTGAACGTTCAGAGCAACGTGCACGGCGTGCTGATCGGCGCCGACTTTGAGTCCGGCTCGCTGACCATCGGCGGCAACCTGGGCACGCTGGCGACCAACGCCTTCGGCCTGTTCGCGGCCGGCAACGGCGACTTCAACGCGGGCAACATCGTGGTGGGCGGGCAGATCGGCGCGATGGTGTTCGCCGGCGGCATCGGCGTGCAGACCAACGGCACGCCCCGCAAGACGCCAGGCGCATCGGGCCCGGTGGTTATCCGGACGGGCAACAACGGCACGCCGGGCCACATCGGCGAACTGTCCGCGACCAACGACATGAATGGCCCGGCGGTGACCATCACCACCAGCGCCAACTCGCGGATCGACCGGTTCATCATCGGCGGCCGCGTGGCGCTGTTCCAGCCGACCATCCAGATGGGTGCGGGCTCGGACATCCGCTTCACGCAGATCGGCGGAAATGTGACGCTGGGCACCGGCGGTGCGACGCCGAACGAGAATGCCTTCCTTCCGCTGCCCTCGGGCACCAGCCAGGTGTTCCTGGATGACAGCGGCGCCAGCTTCACGGTGACGCTGCCGACGGGCGGCAGCGGTCAGTTGCGGTATCTGCCGGTGAATGTCAGCCAGGGCATCACCGTCGGTCGGATCGACATCACGGTTCCCGCCGGCGGCAACGTGACCTTCACGGGCGTGGCCCCCGGCGTGATCGCGCTGGGCCTGATCAACATCACGGTCGACGGCGGCGGCGGTGGCGGCACGGCCCGCGCCGGCACGATCACCTTCACCGGCCCCGCCGGCACCGAGTTCGATGTTCTGCGGATGAACGTGACCGGGGCGGCCCGGATCGTCAACAACACCGTCAACGGCGACTTTGTGATGGTCGACGCGGGCTCGCTGGACACCCTTGAGGTGACCCGCGGCAACCTGGGCAGCACGGAATACGCCGGCCAGGGCACGAATACGCCGGGCATCGGCGACCGTCGCTTCGGCCAGCGGGTGGGCAACGCGGGCGGGCTGGTGAACGCCATCGGCGGAGCGCTGGGGGTGGATCCGGCCGGATTCAACGTGGCCGGCGGCGGCAACCGCTTCGGCAGCGACGTGGTGGTGCCGATCAACTGGGATTCCGGCACGACAAGCAACAGTCTGGAAGATCTCGGCTCGGTGATGGATCCGTTCCTGGACGGCCTGGTGGTCCGGAGCGGCAACGTGGTGTCGGTGCGGGCCTCGGGCAGCATCGGCGACGTGATTCTGCAGGGCGCAACGGGCGTGCTGGGCACGGTGGTGGCCAACACGGACAACTCCACCGCCGAGAACCGGTTCGACGGTCTGGTGGGCAACATCTACGCGGCGGCCATCACCACGGTGGACGTGGGCGACGGCCTGATCGGGCCGGGCGACAGCCCGTTCCCGGTGGCGTCGGTCGCGGCCAGCACGCTGATCAACAGCGTGGTGGGCGGCACGCGGGTGCGCAACCCGGTGATCTCGGGTCTGATCATCTCGGCGGGCGTGGGCACGCCGGCGGCTCCGCTGGGCATCAACTCGGTGAACATCACCTCGGGCCGGATCGACGGCGCGTTCATCGGCGCCTCGGCGTTCGACGCCTGGTGGCGTTCGGCCCGCGCTTCGCAGACAAACCTGAACATCGGCGACAGCGAGATCCCCGCGGGCCGCATCGGCACGGTGACGGGCACGGGCGTGAGCCTGACCCGATCGACGATCTACGGCCAGAACATCGGCACCGTGCGCTTCACCTCGGCGCTGTCCAACGGCCAGCGTGTGGGCGGCAACATCGATGCGTCGCGCATCGAGGCCCGCAGCATCGAGCCGGTGGCGGACGACCGCACGCAGGGCACCATCGGCACCATCACGGCGGACAACTTCCGCAACTCCACGCTCGGCGGCGAGCCGCTGGAGTTCCGTCAGTTGCTGATCCAGACCACGGGCAACATGGCCAATCTGCAGGTCACCAACTCCTCGGTCGGCGTGATCTCCGACGCCATCGTGGACGTCGGCGGCTTCATCACCGGCACGGTGTCGGCCCGCGACATCATCCGCTCGAACTTCCGCGTGGACAACCGCATCACCTCGATGACGGTGACCAATGACATGCGGTCGACTGTGGTCATCTCCGGCGGCCTGCGGTCGCTGACGGCATCGGGCAGCATCCGTTCCTCCACGCTGACGATCGCCGGTCCGATCGAGACCATCACCGTGCGCGGGTCGATCATCAACGGTCAGATCTCGGCCGAGGGCCCGGACGGCCGGATCAGCTCGATCACGGCGACCAACTCGATCGACGCCAACATCTTCTCCTCCGGCACGATCGGCACGATCTCGACGACCAGCGGCGACATCAGCGGCCGCATCGAAACCACCGACACCGCAGACGGCAACCTGAACACGCTGCGGTCCGGCCGCGACATGCTGGCGACGTTGCGCATTCGCCGCGACCTGGGCACGGTGGACGCCAAGGGCAGCATCGGCCGCCGTCTGATCACTTCGGGTGACGTGGTTTCCACGCCGGACGCGATCGACGTTGACGGGAAGATCACCACGCTCAAGGCGGGGGCCCAGCTGAATGCGGATGTGCGTTCGGCGTCGACGATCGGCACGGTGAACATCGGATCGGTGCGTCGCCCGTTTGCCCTGCCGGGCTCGAGCGCCGCCGACCAGATCGGCGATCCGCAGATTGTCGCCTTCGGCCGCATCACCACCGTGACGGTGGTGGGCGACTTCGGCGGGTCGATCCTCAGCCACTCCGGCGGCATCGGCACGGTTACGGTCACCAACGGCTCGATCCGGCGTTCGGCGCTGGGCAACTCTGTTGAGGCCCGCGACGGCGACATCACCACCGTCCGTGTGACCAACGGCAACCTGTTCGGCTCGGTCGTCGCCCGCGATGGATCGATCGGCACTATCGCTGTGACCGGCAGCGGCGCCTTCGGCAACCTGGGCGTCGATCCGACCTTGGCATCCAACACGCCGGTAACGGGCGACTCGTTCCGCAACCAACTGCCTCCGGGCGTGGTCGCGACTGCGGGTATTGACGGTCCCCGCATCTGGGCCGGGCTGGACATTTCCTCGGTGACAGCGTCCGGTTCGGCGTTCGAGGTCGGCATCTACGCCGGCCGCACGCTGGCGACCGTGAACATCACCGGCAACCTGCTCAGCGACAGTCAGACTGACGCGGTGACGGCTCTTCGAAACACCGCGAGCTACATCGCGGCGGGCGACGGCGTGAACACCGTGACCATCGGCGGCCGGGCGCAGGGCCTGGCGATCATCGGCGGCGTGGCTTCGCGCAACGCGGACTTCTCGCCCAACTTCGGCGCCGACAGCCGCCCCGGCGGCGCCGGGGCCAATGCGGACTCGCTGCAGGCGGGCCGCGTGGGCAACGTGACGATCACGGGACGCAACTCAACCGCCCCGCTGAGCACCAACACGGTGACGATCACCGCCGGCACCACGGCGGGCGATGACGGGGTCTATGCGTCCGGCGACAGCAACGAACTGTCAGTGCCAGGGCTCTCGACGGTCGGCACGGTGAGCGTGTCGGGTGTGGTTTCCACCGCGGTCAACGCACGGGTGTCGATCGCGGCCGATACCAGCCTGACCAACGTGACGGGTTCGGCGGCGGCCTCGGTGTTGCAGGCATTCACCAACACAGTGAACTCGCCGGTGGCCTTCAACGGCGCGTTGCCGGTGGGCGCGGGCGTCACAGCGCTGCCGATCAACGGCACCGTCACGCAGGTCACTCTGCCCGGCGGAGCCGGAACGATCCGCATCCGCCTGACCGGTGCGAATGTGGCGGCGGTCTATGACCAGAACACCAACCGGATCATCGTCCGCAACAGCCTGACTGCTCCGGCCGGCACCGGCGCTAACCAGACCCGTCTGGCGACCGTCAGCAGTCTGGTGATCGAGCCGGGCTCGGTGACCCCGGCGAGCCAGTTGAGCAACTTCGACGTGGTCACTTCCGATGACGTGACGATCACGACACTGACGACGGCCCTGCCGTTCGTCGGCGACTCGGGCATCTACGTCGACGGCAACGTGGGCACGCTGGGCCTGACCGGGGGCGCCGTGACCACCGGCGACATCCGGGTCGGCGGTGACCTGACGACGGCCAACGTGGGCCGCGCGGCACCGAACCTGTCGACCAACCGGCTGAACCTGCTGGTGGGCGGCAACCTGGGCACGCTGAACGCAACCGGCGGCATTTCCGCTCCATCCGGCGGCAACGCCCGCATCGAGGCTCGCTCGGCGGGCACGATCCGTACCACGGGGGCCACCGGCACGCCCGCCGGCCTGACCCGCACCACGGTGAGCATCCTGCGGGACGTGACGACGGTGAACATCGCCGGTCCGATGGTCTTCTCGCAGCTGCGCAGCGGCGGGTCGTTCACGACGGTCACGACGACAGGCATGGAGAACGCCCTTGTCTCCGCCCGCAATGACATCCGCACCACCACGGTCAACGGCGTGATGCGCGAGTCGTCGATCCTCGCCGGCACCGACCTTGGCCCGGACGGCTTGTTCACGTCGGTCAACTCTGACGATGTGACCACCAACGGCAACATCACGACGGTGACGGTCACCGGCCAGATGATCCAGTCTGACGTTGCGGCCGGCGTACGCCGCGGCGTGGACGGCTTCCTCGGCACACGCGACGACATCGCCTCGGACGGCCGTTCGACCATCGGCACCGTTCGTGTCACCGGTGGCATTGTCGGCTCTCAGCTGCAGAGCGAGAGCTACCGCGTGATCTCCAACGGCACCGTCACCTCGGTGATCAGCGGCTCGACGTCGCTGGCCAACGGGCAGGGCGTGGGCAACTTCCGCGTGACCCGCCTGGAGACCGTGGCGACGGGCATTCAGGTGGTCAGCCTGACGGTGACCGAGTTCGCCCGGGTGTACACAGCTCGCATCACCTTCAACCAGCAGATCAATCCGCTGAGCCTGTTCGATCCGGCCAACCCGTCGGCGTCGGCCCTGTCGATCATCGACGTGCGTGCCGACGGTCGCGAGTTTGTGCTCAGCAACACCGGTTCGGACCCGGACTACCGCGTGTCGTACGACGAGGCGACGCGGACGGCGATCATCGTGTTCAACCAGGCTGTCACCAGCCGCAACAACATCAACAACACGCCGGGCTTCGACACTCGGCCCAGCCAAGCCGGTCCCGGCATTTACCGGTTCGAGCTGTCCACATCTCTGCGAGCAGTCAACCAGGACGGCACGATTGACGGCAACTCCGACGGCCTTCCGGGTGACGGGTATCGGTTCGTGACGCCGGTGGGCGACGTCGGCGACAGATTCTTCGCGGGCACCGGGGTCGCCGGCCCGACGCTCGTGACGTACACCGATCCGGCCAGCCTGGATGTGATGATGAGCGACTCGGGTCGCGCCGGCGCCCTGCCGGCAGTGGGCCGCACTTACACGCTGCGAGGCGTGCTGGGTGATCATCCCGACACCAGCGCGACGAACCTGAGTGGTTCGGATGTTGACCTGTATTCGATCACGCTGCAGGCCGGCCAGATCATCCGGCTGGGCGCCCTCCGCGGCAACGCGGTGGCGGCAGCGGTGAACCTGCTGAAGATGGACACGACGGGCCAGGGCCCGGGGCAGCTGGCGACGGCGACCGGCGCACTTCAGGCACTTCCGGTGAGCGACCCGGAAGCGGGCGACGTCAACGGCGACCAGATCTTCCTCGTACAGCAGACCGGTCAGTACGTGCTGTACGTGGGCTCACGCGATCCGCTGGGTACCACCTCCGCGGATGTCAATCCGGCATTCCTGCCGACGCAGTTCACGCCGTCTCCACTGCTGGACGTGGCCGTGGTGAACGTGGCTCCGGCGCCGCTGGCGACGGGCAGCTACGACTTCTCCATCACCATCAGCGACGACCGCAACAGCGGCTTCGCCGGACGTCCGCTGGCTAACGGCCTGGGCGCTCCGACCGCCTCGGTACCGATCAGCAGCGCAGCGCAGTTCCCGCTCACGCAGACTCACTTCATGCCGGCGATAGCGGGCGACTCGTTCTTCGCCTTCACGTACAACGTCGGCCCGGACGGCATCGCCAACTTGAACCCCGGCACCGACGGGATCGTGGGCACCGGCGACGACAGCAACGACGACGTGCTGATCGGCGAGAGCAGCGACGGCGGCGCGGGCCCCGCGCTGGTGCGTGTGGAGCGGCGTGCGGGCGCTGACCTGATCTTCGGCACCGCCGATGACCAGATCACCCTGACGCTGCTCCAGGCTGCGGCGACGGTGGCGGGCGGTAACACGCCGGCGAACCTGCCGGGGAACGCAGACTTTGCGACGCCCGCCAGCGTGGTGACCCGCACCGCGTCAACCGGCCCGGATTTCCAATTCGTCCTGAACCTCGGCGCCGATGGAGTCCGCGGCCTGAACGGCGGCGTGAACGACGACATCATCCGCGGTACCAATATCGGCACGGTCATCACCCGCACCGCCGGGGCCAACAACATCCTCGGCGACGGTGACGACGTGATCACCTCGTCGGTCAACGAGCCGGCGGCGGTGCCGATCACCGATGCGCCTGAGGCCTCGCTGGCGAACTTCCCGAGCTTGGGCAGCACCGTGCGGACACTCTCGAGCGACGGCTCGGTGTGGACGTGGACGCTGCTGCCGGGTGCCGACGGCATCCGCAACGCGCCGGACCCGCTGGTGGGCGACGATATCGTGTTCGGCACCAACGGCGTGCTCTCCTTGAGCTTTGTCGAGGGGGCTCTGGTGTCGCGGTCGACCGTCGGCCTGCCGGAGCGGGACGCGGTGGTGGCGGCTCCGCTGCCTTACAGCGACTTGTTCTCCGACGGGAACATCGTCAACGTCAATTCGTCGGTCGGCGCCCCGTTCGACTTCTTCTTGGACGCGGGCGGGGATCGCATCCGCGGTATTCACAACGGCGTCAATGACGACGTGATCATCGGCGCCAACGCAAACAACGTGGTGGTCACCCGGACGGCCGGTCCGGACCGGATCTTCAACACTGCCGATGACATCATCACGCCGGATACCAAGGTGCTGAGTACGGTGCCGGCGGGCTCGGTTCCTGTGCCAGCGGACTTTGACACCGCGGGCGAACTGGCAAACGGCATCACGGTGGCGTCTCCGCTGGGACCCTCGGTGGTGTATCGGCTGCGACAGGGCACGGTGCCGGCGTCCTCGGTCGCCGGCGGGAACACCGTCGCGAATCTGCCGGTTCCGGCGGACTTCGGCGCCGGCGTGGTGACGCGTGCGGCCACCGTGGGCGTGAACTTCGATTTCACGCTGAACCTCAACGGTCCGGGGGGCGCCGACGACACGATCACTGGTGACAACGGCTTGGCACGCGTCACCCGTGCCGCGGGCATCGACAACGTGCTGGGGACCAACGACGACGTAATCACCTCCGTGGCGTTGCAGCACAACACGGCGGTGGTGGGCACCACCGGCACCATGAACGTGGTCCGAACACCCGGCGTTGACGGTGTGTTCGGCAACGGGGATGATGTGATCACGATCGCCTCGGCTTCGGCCTCGGGGATCGATCTGGTCACGCCGCCCCGTCCGAACGACTTTGCTCCCGCCGGCACGCCGACGGCCCAGTTGCCGTCGGTGCTCGCCGGACCGACGGCGACTCCGTCGATCACCATTGGTGAGTGGCGGTTCACGCTCGACCCCGGCGCCAACGGCAAGTTCGAGGGCAACGGTGCCGGAACCGTCCGGTCGGACGACATCGTCCGGGGCGTCTCCACCGGCGGCCAGATCATCGAGTACCGGGCCAACCCGACCACGGGGCGGTTCGACGGTGTGGCAAACGGCGACATCCTGACCGTCAACGGTGCGACGGGCGAGATCGGCGGCAAGGGCGCACCTCGCGAGACCCGGCCCGATGTGGATGTGTTCAACCTCAACGGCGGCCAGGCCATTCTGCCCGGCACGCGCTATCGCGTAACTCTGAAGGTGCAGCAGAACGGCGGCAACTTCGGCTCGCAGGTTCCCGAGCAGTTTGAACTGAACAACCAGATCGGTCTGCGGCTGCGTGACCTGCGGGGATTCGTCCAGTTCGGTCTGTTCGAACGCACCGTTGCGGATCAATTGGCCAACGGCCAATTGCTGGCCTCGCCCTCGGAGATCGACCTGCTCAACCCCACGCCCAACCGCGTGGTGGGTGAGAGCGAGACGACCAAGTACGGCTATGACGCCAACGGCGACTACTACATCGAGTTCACTGTGCCCCCGTCGCAGGGCTCGGCCACCCGCCCCGGTTCGTTCGCCGTGTACGTGCAGGGCGCCATCCAGTCGGATTACGGCGTGGAGATCGTGCAGCTGGCGTCGATCAGCCCGGTCCCGCAGACCCGCCCGCAGAACATCCTCATCGAGACCCGCGGCGCCATCGTCAACTGGCTGGAGACCGGCGGTCGCCTCACCAATCTGGCCGCCTATGACCCGTCGATCAACGGGTTCACCGGCCTGATCGGGTCGCAGTCGATCCTGGACTACATCCTCAATGGCAACGCCAACCGCAACCAGCCGGGCTTGATCGCCTCGCTGAACCAACTGTTCAACGGAACGCCGACCAGTGTGACCAATCTGCCGGCCAACACCGTGCGGTTCAGCGCCAATGCCGCCGACTTCTCGACCGAACGCGATCGGACCAGCACGGTGATCCTGTCCGGCAGCTTTGAGCCGCCGGCGTTCTTCAACAACGGCACGTTCGGGGCCACCGAGGGCTCCGACCCGTTCAACGCCCGTCGCACCGATCAGGGCGTGGTGTTCATGCCGTCGCTGAACGCTCTGGGCAACTCGCCCTCGGCTGATGGCGTTGACCGGTTCATCCGTCAGCTCACGTACATCGTCGGCCGTCAGGTCGGCGAGTTGCTGGGTCTGCGTATCACCGCTCCGACCGGGTTGTTCACCATCGACACCGACGGCAACCCGGCCACCCCGGACGCCGTTGTGACCGACACGATGGGCGACACCGGCAACGCGGCGGCCCTGCGGCCGATTCCCGAGGTCGGCGCTCAGCCGCTGCCGCCGGCGACGACGGTCGCGGGCACCGGCCCGCGGTACCTGAACCTCAGCCGCGCTCTGGCCGGCCAGGGTTCGGTGAACTCCGGCACGCAGTTCTTCCTCGGTCAGCAGAATAGCGAGCTGCTGCTCCGCCGCATCTTCGGCGTGCGGTAATCCCGACCGGCCCTGACAGGCCCGGTCCTTACGTGCATCAACAAGCCCCGGTCCTTTGGGATCGGGGCTTTTTCTTTGACAGCAGTGGGCAGGAGGCTCGGGTGAACGTGGACGGGCAGCGAGCGGCTTCAGCCCCGGGGCCGCCTGAAGGCAGATGCGGAGCTACTGAAGGCCGCAGGCAGCCGGGCGGCCCGCAGACCGGTCAGGTTGGTTCCCGATGGCGGTCGGTCCGGCTTACTCGCGGGTGTAGACGGTGGAGTAGCCCTTTTCCTTGCTGGTGGGGGCGAACCGGACGGACATGGTGAGCTGGTTGGGACCGGTGAGCTCGTAAACCACCGCCTGCACATCCTGAGCGGCCCCAGTGCCGGCAAACTCGGCCCGGTTGTTGGCGGCTGACATGAGGGTGAAGACGTTCACGTCCTTGCGGCGTTCGGGCACCTCAAGATTGGTGTGCAGATGGCGGAGACGAAGCTTGACCCCATCGGCCTCGGCCGTGATGAGCGAGATTTCAATGAGGGCAGGCTTGCCGTCGCGGCGCACCTGGCGGAAGGTGCCCAGCAGGTGGTTGCCCCGCGGGGACATCCAGTGCTCCTCATTCAGCGTGCCATTGGGGTTCACGGCCATCCAGCGTCCGGTCATGAACGCCAGGGGAGACATCGCCTCGATCGGCTTGGCGGAAGCGGGCATCTGGAAGGTGCTGGCGGCCGGGGTCGGGGTGGTGTTTGAGGCGCAGGCCGAGAGCAGCAGGGCACTGGCGAGACCAGCTGAGGCGGTCAGGCGGGCGGCGGTGATGAGGATGTGGCCGGACGGAGCGAAGGGGACCATGGACTCTCCTTTGCCCATGGTACCCCGAGGCCGGACATGTGCGAGCCAGGTCAGAGCGCTGATCGTCGCGCGAGGCGAGAAACGCCGGCCGATGCATGCCAACGGTGGGAGTGGGGGCGGCGATGCAGGGCCGCCGGCCTGATGGCGGTTTACGGCTTGGAGAGGCTCTTGGCCAGATCGCTGGTGCGGCCGAAGATGCCGCCCAGCCCATCGGCAACTCGGGCGAGGTCTGCGGCGAGTTTGCCCTGCACTTCCTGAATGAGCTTGGCCAGCGGGGCGGGCAGTTCGCCGGGTTTCTGCTCGATCAGGAGCGGGCGCCAGGGTTCGAGCTTGTCGACCAGACCGCTGAGCATGTCGACAACGGTCTTGGTGTCTCCGCCCAGTTGCCGCGAGCGGGCCTCGGCTTCCTGCACCTGTCGCATGGCGTCGGTCAGACGCTGGCGCAGTTCATCACCAATCGATTCGATCTCGACCAGCGGGCCCTGAAGGGCCGCGGTGATCTCGGCTTTCCGGTGAGCGGCGCTCTCGGCGGCGGTGGCGGCGGCGTGGCGAAGGTCGCCGACGCCGGCTTTGAGTTTGTCGGCTTCGGCGGCGAGCATGTCGAGTTGTTCGGCGGCGGTCAGGATGCTCTTGCCGAGCAGCTCGCGGGCGAGGTCGGCCTGCTGGCGGACGGCCGCGAGCTGGCGGGTGGCGAACCCGGCATCGTCGCTGAGGTGCTCGGCCTGTTTGACCAGGGCGGGCAGTGTGGAGGCAGGGGAAGGCGCGCCGGTCTGCGGGTCATCCAGCAGCAGGGCCTCCGCCCGGGCGAGCAGGGAGTTGAATTGCTGGCTGATGCGGTCGCCGGTGGCGTTGAGCTGAGCCATCTTGCGGTCGGCGACCTCGGCCAGCGTCAGGAGACGACGCTCGGTCTCGGCCAGCGCTGCACTGTGAAGGGCGCTGAGTTCGGCCGCTTTCGCCTGGGCCTCCTGCATCACCCGGGCAGCCTCGGATCGAATCTCGGCGTAGCGGCTCTCGGCGGCGGCGGCGGCAGTGCTGATCAGGGCGGCGGAGTCCTCAGCTGCCAGCTTGATCTGGGTCTGAGCGGCCTCTCGTTGAGCGGTGAGCGACGCAGTGCTCTGTTCCGCGGCAGCGGCGATGCGCTCCAGGCCGTCGGAAACGTGCCGTTCCACGGTGGCGGCGACTTCGCCCAGACGATCCTCAAGCACCCTTCCGGCATGAGCTTCGAGCTCGGCCAGTCTGGCGGCTTGGGTCTCGGCTTGCTTGATCAGCCGCTCCACGCCAAGGCTGCGGGCCTCAATGGCGGCGAGCGTCTTCAGGGCGGCCTCGACCTTCGGCTGGTTGCGAGCGGCCGAAGCCAGCAGATTCTGCTGGGCGGTGTTGGCGTCGTCAGCGGCGTTGCGGAGCTGGCCGGCGTGTTCGGCGGTCTGCTCGATCAGCCGACGGAGCTGAGTGGCATACTCGTTGAAGGCCTCGCGGTCCACCACCCGCGGGGAGAGGAACACCTCGCGGATCACATCCGATCCGGTCGGGTTCGTCGCATTCTGGGCGGAGATGGGAGGCATGGGTGATCGTGGTGAGGGTGATCAGGACGAAGGCCCGGCGTATGGCAAGGCTCACAGCGGAGCGGCGCGACACCGTCAAGCAGGAGCATCGGTCGGCGGTTCCTCAGGAGCGGTGCAAGCCAAGGGGGGTGTTTGCCCGGATTGCAGCGGATCAGGCCCTGCAGGAGGCGGCGGTGTGGGTTTCGGAAGGGTCCAGGAGGTTGCGGTCGATCTGAAAACGGCCGCCGAGGATCGTGGCTCCGGTTTCTACGGTGATGCCTCCGGCCTGGCAGTCGCCCCTGAAAGTGGCTTGCGGGCCTATGTAGACTCGGCAACTGTTGACGGTTTCGGCTTGAAGTTCGCCCAGAACCTCGACGCCGAGGCTGGCACGGACACCAAGCCGGGTGTAGAGGCGTCCGCGTCGGCGGATGACGATGCGTCCGCAGGTTTCGAGCCTGGGGAGCACCAGCTCGTTTTCAACCACGACATCCTCAACCCGAACGCGCTGGTAGCACGTCGGGCAGGTGAGCACGGTGGCGGCGTCGGGAACCCGAAACGCCGCGGCACAGTGCAGGCACCGGACCACGCGGGTGAGAGGCTTGGTCATTGAGTGTGCACCGGAGGGCATCGCGGACGGCTCCTTGGGCGCCTCGGGTCGTGCCGTGTGCGGATGTGTCTGGCACGGGAACGGGGCGGAAGCTCCGTGCGGAATGCCCGGGGCGGCCGCCCCGTCCCCGTGCGGCAGGGGCCGCATCGGGACGAGGAGGAGAGAGAAGTCACGTGTTCAACCCGCAGCAGAGCGGGTCGAGCGGCGATTACTCGGCGGCGGCGACGGCCTTGGAACGGGCGAAGCCGGCGAGCTTGCTTTCCAGCCCGGCGATGACGTTGTCGCCGTCGGCGGTGGTGGTGACCGAAGTGCGGACGGGGGCGCGAAGGGCGGCATCACCCATGCTCTTGACGTTCTTGACGGCCTCAGCGCCGACGGAGCACTGACCGGTGAAGCTGGCGCCCTCACTGGCGACGAGCTTGGCGGCGGTGAGATCGCCGCGGATCTGGGAGGTGCCTCGAAGTTCCAGTCGCTCGTGGGCGATGACGTCGCCCTCGATGACGCCGTCGACGATGATGGTGCCGGCCTCGACGCTGGCCTTGCACTCAGCGGTCTGACCGATCTCGACACGGCCCTGGGAGTGGATTTTGCCTTCAAAGCGGCCGAGGATGCGGGCCGAGCCGGTGAAGGTCATCTCGCCCCGGATCAGGGTGTCGGCGCCGATGACGGTCATTTCCTTGCCTGTGTTGTTGTCTGCCATGCGTGGCTCTCCTGAAAAACGGCTCTTCTGACCGTTGGTTGGACGTTCGCCCGTGGTCGTTGGCTACACAGCCGTCGTCCCGGGCGTGAAAGGGCAATCGGCACACTTGAGGGCTGTGCGGCAAAATCAGCCGAGTCTGGGGTAAAGACCGCGCAAGAGCGGCAGCGGGGGGCGTGGTTTCTGCCGGCTGTTTGTTGACCGTTCGGTTCGGTCCGTCAAGAATGTTCCCCTGCACGGGCTGCGACGGCCGTGCGTGCGGCCGGCAAGGCCCTGCGGGCGGGGAGGAGCATGCAGTTGGATACCAAGCGTGTTGTCGGGATTGGGGTCATGTTCGGCCTCCTGGCGGTCACTGCAGGCGGTGTGGCGTGGTGGCGGCATTGGATGAATCAGTCGGCAGTGCAGCAGCAGATGCCGGAGATGCCGACGGCGGTGGTGACGGTCTCTGCGGAGCGGACGGCCTGGCGGCCGACGGCGAGGCTTGTGGGCAATGTGGTGGCCAAGCGGTCGGTGATGGTCAGCAATGAACTGGCCGGCGTGGTTGAATATGTCGGCTTTGACTCCGGCGTGACGGTGGATGCGGGTGAGGAATTGCTGCGGCTGGACGCCACCAGCGAGCGGGCGGATCTGGTGGCGGCACAAGCGGCGGTGCGGCTGGCCGAGGCGGCGCTGGAGGTGGCGCAGGCGAACGTGAAGGTGGCGGAGGTGGATGTTCGCTTTGCACAGGCGGAACTGGAGCGGAATCAGCAGGCCAGCCAATCGGCGGCAGTGGCCCGCAGCGATGTTGACCGGGCTGCGGCGAACCTGGACCGGGCCAGAGCGGACATGGAGCGCGAGCGGGCGACGGTACAGCGGGTGTCGGCGGAACTGGATCAGTCGCGGGCGCGGGTGACCCAAGTGCAGGCGCAGATCGCCAAGAAGACCATCAGGGCGCCATTCCAGGCCAGAGCGGGCATCCGGTCGACGCATCCGGGGCAGTATCTGGCCGAAGGTTCTCAGGTGGTGGCCCTGCAGGAGATCACGCCGGACATCTTCCTGGACTTCGCCATCCCTCAGGAGCAGATCAGCCGGGTGAAGGTGGGCGATGCGGTGCAGGCGGTGTCGGAGGTGCTGGGGGCCGAACCGGTGACCATCACGGTGTCGGCGATTGATGCAACAGTGGACAGCGGGACGCGGAACGTTCGCGTGCGGGGCGTGGTGGACAACTCGGCCGGGCGGCTGAAGCCGGGCATGTTCGTGGACATCTCGGTGCCAGTGGGGGATGAGCAGAGAATGCTGACGGTGCCGAGCACAGCGGTGCGACGGGCCTCGTTCGGCGACCACGTCTTCATGGTCGGGCCGGACCCGAAGGACCCCGCCAAGCAGCGGGCCCGCCAGCGGCTGGTGAAACTCGGCCCGGCGGTGGGCAACCGGACCATCGTGCTGAGCGGATTGAACGAAGGGGACAAGGTGGCGGCCGACGGCAGCTTCAAGCTGTTCGAGGGTGCGCTGGTGGCGGAGGTGCCCGCGGGCGGGGCCACGGGCGGACCGGCCGGATCAGCGGCCCCGGGCGCGGGCGAGCCGCAGCCGACCGCCGGCAAATGATCCCGGGCGTGGCTGGCTGGCGGTGAGCGTGGTGGCCGTGTTTCGGCTGTCAGCGGACCGGTGACGCGGTGTGGATGCAGGGTGTGGAGTCGGGCGGTGGCGTGCGGGGGAAGACTGCGGCAGGGTGGTGTGCGGGGGCGGGCGTGTGTCAGGATGGGTCCCGGGGGTCGCGGAACAGCTCCATGAAAGCCCTCACCGACATCTTCATCCGCAAGCCGGTTCTGGCCGTGGTGGTCAACCTGGTCATTCTGGCCATCGGGTTCCGGGCCATCTCGCTCTTGCCGGTGAGGCAGTATCCGCGGATCGAGAGTTCGTCGGTGGTGATCACCACCGCGTACATCGGCGCCTCGGCCGAAACGGTGCGGGGCTTCATCTCCACGCCGATCGAGCGGGCGGTGGCGGCCATCGACGGCATCGACTACATCGAAAGTACCTCGATCGCCGGGCTGAGCACCATCACCGTTCGCCTGCGGCTGAACCACCCGTCCAACGCGGCCCTGGCTGAGATATCCGCACGGCTCAACCAGGTCCGCAGCGAACTGCCCCAGGAGGCGGAATCGCCGGTGGTGAACATCCAGCGGACCGACCGCCCGTACGCGACGTTCTACGTCAGTTTCACCAGCGACCGCATGGACCTGATGCAACTGACCGACATGCTCTCGCGGCAGGTTCAGCCGGCGTTCTCGACTATCGAGGGCGTGCAGCGCGTGGATATTGAAGGGCCGCGGAATCTGGCCATGCGGATCTGGCTGGATCGCGAGCGGCTGACGGCGCTGGACGTCACGCCGCTGGAGGTGCAGCGTGCGCTGTCGCGGAACAACTTTCTGGCCTCGGTGGGGACCAGCAAGAACGCGGATGTGCAGGTGGACCTGCTGACGGACACGGACCTTCGCTCGGTGGAGGACTTCCAACGATTGATCATCCGGGAGGAGAACGGGGTGATCGTGCGGCTGCGGGACGTGGCCCGGGTGGAACTGGGCAGCGAGGAGGCGATCTCAGAGACGGGGCTGAACGGCAGACCGGCGATCTACCTGTCGGTCTGGCCGCTGCCGAGCGCCAACGAACTGGAGGTGGCCGAGCGGCTGCGTGCGACGATGGAGCGGGTGCGGCCAGCGCTGCCGACCGGCGTCGACATGATCCTGGCGTTTGACGGCACGTTCTACATGAACAACGCCATCAAGGAGATCTCCAAAACGCTGGCGGAGACGGTGGCCATTGTCGGGCTGATCGTCTTCCTGTTCATGGGTTCGCTGCGGACGGTGCTGGTCCCGCTGATCGCCATTCCGGTGTCGCTGGTGGGGGCGTGTCTGGTGATGCTGGTGCTGGGTTTTTCGCTGAACCTGCTCACGATCCTGGCGATCGTGCTGGCCGTGGGACTGGTGGTGGACGACGCGATCGTGATGGTGGAGAACGTGGAGCGGCACCTCCGCGACGGGATGGGGCGGCTGCAGGCGGCCCTGACGGGCGCGAGGGAACTGCTTTCGCCGGTGATCTCGATGACCATCACGCTGGCGGCCGTCTACGCCCCCATCGGCTTTCAGGCCGGGCTGACGGGCGTGCTGTTCAAGGAGTTCGCCTTCACGCTGGCGGCGGCGGTGATCGTGAGCGGCGTGGTGGCGCTGACCCTTTCACCGGTGATGAGCGCGTATCTGGCCAGCGAGAAGGGGCGGGAAAGCGGCTTTGCCCGCTGGGTGAATGGGCGGTTCGACCGGCTGCGGGCGCTGTACGGCCGCGTACTGGACACGACGCTGCAGATGCGCTGGTCGATGGCTCTGGCCACCGTGCTGGTGGCGATTGCGGCGATTCCGATGTACCGCCTGAGCAGCAAGGAGCTGGCGCCAACCGAGGACGAGGGCTTCGTGTTCTTCATCCTGCAGAATCCGCCGGACGCCTCGCTGGATGCGATGCGGCGGGCGGCGACCGAGGTCTCGCAGCGGATGCTGGCGCTGCCGGACACGGTGCAGACCTTCAGCATCCTGCAGCCGTCGTTCGGCTTCGGCGGGGCTCTGCTGAAGAACTGGAGCAGCCGCGAGGCGAGCTCGTTCCAGGTGCAGCAGCAGGCGTTCGGGGCGGTGTCGTCGGTGGCGGCGGTGCGGGCGATTCCGGTGCTTCCGCCGCCGCTGCCGGGGGCCGGGCAGTTCGGCGTGGAGATGATGGTGACCGCCAACGACGTCCCGGAGCGGATGGAGGCGGTGGCCCAGCAGATCGTGGGGCGGGCGTTCGCGTCCGGCAAGTTCATGTTCGCGGACACGGACCTGAAAATTGATCTGCCGCAGACGAGAATCGTGATCGATCGCGAGAAGGTGGCCGACTTGGGGTTGGACCTGGCGACGGTGGGCTCGGAACTGGCGGTGATGCTCTCGGGCGGGTATGTGAATCGGTTTAATCTGGATGGCCGTTCGTACAAGGTCATTCCTCAGATCGCCCCGTCCGAGCGGGTGACGCCCGAGCAGATCCTGCAACTCAAGATGCGATCATCCAGCGGCGGGCTGGTGTCGGTGTCGTCATTCGTGCGGCTGGAAACGGTGACAGCTCCCCGCTCGCTCAACCGCTTCCAGCAACGCGACAGCATGAAGATCTACGGTGAGGCGGCTCCCGGCGTGACCAAGGAGGAGGCCCTGTTCGCGCTGGAGCAGATCGCCCGTGAGGTGCTGCCGGTGGGCTACGCGATTGACTACGCCGGTGAGAGCCGGCAGATCCGCACCGAGGGGGCCAGCCTGACGGTGACCCTCGGCTTTGCGCTCGGGCTCATTTATCTTGTGCTGGCGGCGCAGTTCTCAAGCTTCCGCGACCCGCTGATCGTGCTGCTTGGCTCTGTGCCGCTGGCGATCACCGGGGCGCTCGTCTTCACCTATGTTGACCTGACGACCGTGAACATCTACTCGCAGGTCGGGCTGATCACGCTGGTGGGGCTGGTGGCCAAGAACGGCATCCTCATCGTCGAGTTCGCCAACCACCTGCGTGAGCAGGGAGTAGACAAGCTCTCGGCAGCCAAGGAAGCGGCTCAGACGCGGCTGCGGCCGATTCTGATGACCTCGGCGGCGACGGTGTTCGGCCACTTCCCGCTGGTGTTGGTGACCGGCCCCGGTGCTGAGGCCCGCAACTCCATCGGCATCGTGCTGGTCGCGGGCATGACCATCAGCACGGTGTTCACGTTGCTGGTGGTGCCATCGATCTACGTGCTGCTGGCCGGTCGGCGGGCGGTTCACATCCCCCCGGAGGCCGACGGCGGCGGGCACAGCGGGCGGATCCCGGGGCGGAGCGCGGAGGTCGTCTCGGCGGTTGGTCCGATCCCCGGCGCGGGCAAGGCCGAGCCCCAGCCGGCCTGAGTCGGGCCGTCAGGCGGCCGCTTCGGTGATGCGGAGGACCTCTTCGACGGATGTGATCCCCCGACTGGCCTTCTTCAGGCCGTCCTGGCGGAGGCTCACCATGCCGCGTTCGATGCACAGGCGGCGAAGTTCGGCAACGTTGGGATTGCGGACGATCACGTCGCGCAGCTGGTCGTCGACGGTGAGCAGTTCGTAGATGCCAAGTCGGCCGGAGTAGCCGGTGTTGCGGCACTTCTCCTTGCAGCCGGCGTGCGTCCACATGGTGTCGGTGGGGAGGCCCTGCAGGTGAAGGAACTCCTGCATCTCCTGACTTGGGGGCACCTGCTTCTTGCAGTTGGAGCAGAGGCGGCGGAGCAGACGCTGTGCAAGCACGCCATTGAGTGCGGCGGAGACCAGGAACGGCTCGACGCCGATGTTGACCAGTCGTGTGACCGAGCCCGGGGCGTCGTTGGTGTGCAGCGTGCTGAGCACAAGGTGGCCGGTGAGGGCAGCCTGCACGGCGGTGACGGCGGTCTCCAGGTCACGGATTTCGCCGACGAGGATCACATCGGGGTCCTGACGCAGCAGGGCCTTGAGGGCCTTGGCGAACGTCATGCCGATGCGGTCGTGGGTCTGCGTCTGGTTGATGCCGTCGAGGTGGTATTCCACCGGATCCTCAACGGTGGAGATGTTCATGCCGTTCTTGTCGAGCTGGCGGATCGAGGAGTACAGCGTCGTGGTCTTGCCTGAGCCGGTCGGGCCGGTGACCAGCACGATCCCGTGCGGGGCGTCGCAGAGACCTTTCCAGGTGCGGAGAATCGACTCGTCGAAGCCGAGGTCCTCGAGTTTTACGTTGATCGAGCGGGTATCGAGAATGCGCATGACGACCTTCTCGCCGCCGGTGACCGGCAAGGTGCTCATGCGGAGGTCCAGCTTGCGGCTCTGAACGGTGCAGCGGATGCGGCCGTCTTGCGGCAGGCGTCGCTCGGAGATGTCCAGATTCGCCATGATCTTCAGGCGGCTGGTGATGGCCGCGCTCATCGAGGGCGGCGGGTTCATCATCTCGAACATCTCGCCGTCGATCCGGAAGCGGACCTTGATCTTCTTTTCCGAGGGCTCGATGTGGATATCCGAAGCGCCCTCTTCAACGGCCTTCTGGATGATGAAGTTGACGTAGCGGATGACCGGGCTCTCGCCGGCCTCCTTCTCCAGGTCGACTTCCTGATGCTCTTTTTTCTCGACCTGAACGTCGCCATCGTCGACATCGCGGAGGATGTCGTTGACGTCAATAGCGGACGATCCGGCCTTGTCGCCGGAGATTTCCAAGGCTCCTCGGATGTCGAAGCCGGTGACAACGACGCAGCGAACGGCGGGCACGCCGAGGCGGCGCTTGATCTCATCGACCAGGAACGCCTGGTGCGGGTGCACGAAGCCCACGACAGCGCGAGAGGACTCCATGCGGAGCGGAAGCACCATGTGCTGCTTGCAGAAATCAATGGTCAGGCGCTGCAGAAGTTTTCCGTCGAAGCCGCCCTCGAGGCCCTTGGCCAGATCGATGGTTTCAAAGGGCAGACCGCTGCGTTCCGCTACGCCCCGAAGAACTTTGGCCTCATCCACGCCCTGCTCGATGAGAATGTCGGCGATGGACTTGCCGGGGGTCTGGGCGGCGACCTGCTGGGCGGCCTGGAGCTGCTGAGCGGTAATCAGTCCCGATCGCAGGAGGTAGTTCCCTACATCGCCGGCGGCGGCGGGGGGGGTGGGGGGTGCATCCTTGTCTTCGGGGCGCCAGACGGGCGCAATGGCTTGGCCGACAGTGGCCTCGGCAGCGGCGGCTTGAAGTCGCTGGGCAGTGCTGACGGCGGGATCGTCGACAGGCTGCAACGGCTTTGCGAAAGGGCGCTGGTTGGCGGGCACGGCGGGCAGTCCGGCCATGGCCTGGTGGTTGAGGTCAAGGGTGTGCTTGCGGATCGGCGCCGGCTCGGCCGCCTTGACCGCAGGGCGGACCTGGTCTGCGGCTGCGGCGCTTGGGTCCACACCAAGCTGGCTGAGCAGTGTGTCGAGATCTTCGGCCTTGCGCATGCGACCGATTCCGTTCTGATCCAGCATCCGACTCCTCCGTGCCCGCGGCCGGGCTTAGTTGCGTCCGGCCGGGTCGAGACTGAGCGTGGTCTGTCGCCCGCCGTCCACCTGCAGGGTGACATGACGAGCGCCGATCTCGGTGACGGTGAAGTACTCGCCGATGCGGTCGCCGACGCGGACGTTCTGCCCGCTGACGCGAGCGAGCGGGTAAGACCCGCCGATGATGGAGTTGAGCCTGAGTTGCGACTCCGCGGCGGCGACCTTCTTCTCCCAATCGGCCTGTTCGGCCATTCGCTTCTTGGCCGCCTCCTCCAACTGGCGACGGGCGGCGCTCGCGTCCGCCGAGCCGTCCGCCCCGGTGACGGCGGGCGTGATGGCGCTGTTGATCAGCCGGAAGGGGTTTTTCTTGAGCTTGTCGACCGGCACCTGGTGGGTGGTTCTTGAGGTGGTCAGGTCGGCGAGCACGGCGGCATAGTCGCCCCGAATCTTCGGGGCCTCCACCTCGGCGAGCTTCTCGCCGTCCATAGCGGAAGCCATGCCGGCGCCGAGGCCCATGTGCCGCATGAACACGAGTGCACCGCCGGCGAGCACGAGCAACAGGGCAATGGTGACGTTGCCCGAGGTGAACCTTCGCCGTGCCGTGCCCGCCTGGACGCCGATCAGCGAGGCGGACATGTCGGCGGTCAGCGCCATGTCATGGCCGCCGCCTTCGGCGTGAGCGTTATGCCCGGGGTCAACCGGGCCAAGGCTGGTATGGTCCGTTGGGGTGCTCACTTGGATGCTCCTGCGCTGGCGGTCGGACGATCGGACAGGGTGGCCGGGTCTTCACCTTGGTAGTACACCGACAGCGTGAACCTTGTGGTCAAAGCGCCATCGACGTCGTCCATGCGCTCCATCTGAAAGTCGGGCAGCCTCGTGATTCGGGGAAGCCGCTCAAGTTCCAGAAGGAAGCGGTAGAAGCCGTCGAAGTCGCCTTCGATCTCCACAGTCAGCGGCTGCTCCATGGCCAGTCCGGCCGGCAGCGGCTTCTCGCTGCGCTTGAAGTTCTTCATGAGCAGTCCAGCGTTCTCGGCGATCTTGGCGACGTCGCGAAGGACGAGGTCCATCTCCTTGTCCGACGGCAGGCGGGATTCGATGGCGGCGATGGATTCGCCGATCTCGGCGTTGGCGCGTTCAAGATCGCTGGAGCGGGCGGTCGCTTCACGCAGCTTTGACAGCATGGCCTGCTTGAGTTCGATCTCCTGCCGGGCGCGGGCGATGGCCTGGTTCTGGGGCCTGAAAACGATGAAGAAACTGGCCAGCGGAATGCCCAGGAGCAGTGCGATGAAGATCAGTTGGCGGTAGGAGATTGCGTTCACCGTTCACCTCCGGCGTTCTGGCCGCCTGTTGGTGCCGTACTGACTTGGCCGGGACCGGCGGGCCTGAAGAAGCTCTCGGCTGCGGGACGCGTCCCAAGCTGTGCGGGGGTCCTGAGCCTCGCAACACTCAGTGGGATGACCGAGCGGGCGTCAGCGGACTGGCTGAGCTGGGCCTCGATGCGGAACCGGCGGACGGGCACATCCTGAACGCGGGTCCCTTCGGTGGAGACCAGGTCCACCCGTTCGAGCAGTCCGCATTCCTTGAGGGAGGCGTGGTAGTCGGCCACGTCCTGATCACTGGCGGCCAGTCCCTGGATGCTCAGGGTGAACTCCATTTTGGGCGGACGGGGTTTCGGGGGCGCGGCTTCCTTGGTGTTCTTGCCGCCCTTGCCGCCCTTGCCCCCCTGCTTGGTGTTGGATGCGGAGAGCGATTTGGGGCCGGCGGCGGCCGGCTTCTTGGGAGCCTCCTCGCGGATGCGACGGCTTTTGAGTTCCAATTCGGCCAGTGTGATGCGCTCAGGCATGCGATTGACCACCTCAGCAAGCAGGATGGACCTGGGCACCTTCTCGATCAGGCCGGTAGTGATCTCGGCCTTCTCAAGCATGTCCTGCTTCTGGGTGTCCAGCAGCTTGAGCTGTTCGATCTTTTCGGCCTCGGTGGCGTACTGAGCGTTGATGGCCTGCTGCTGCGCGCGGACAGTGTTCCACTGACGGTGGGTGACGAAGAAGGCTCCAACGACGGCGCACAGCACAACCCCGAAGAGAAGAAGGTTGATCGAATTGGCCTTGGACTCCCGCCTGGCCAGCAGGTAGTCCTCGGGCATGAATGACTGGGCGTTGGCGGATTGTCGCGTCAGCATGGAGCGGCTCCCTCGGTCCAGAGTCCGGCATCAGCCCGGGGGCCATATGCCGTACGGGCTTACAGATCGGTCGGGCAGAAGCACAAGCCAAGCGGAACGGCCCATCCGGGCTGGGGCTTGGTGATATCCACGCCGACGGCGGTGAGTTTGTCGGTTCTGCCCATGCGGGCGAGCGGGTCGGCGACATGGGAGGACAGCCGGAGTTTGCGAGCCATGTGCTGGCACAGCACCACTGATTGGGATTCTCCGCCGACGAACACCGCCCGGGTGACGTGCTTGGCGGGGAACAGGCCGTCGTGGTACCGCAGGCACAGAGCGATCTCGTCGGTCAGGATGTCGACCGCTTCGCCGATGGCAGACCGGTCGAGGTCGTCAACTTCTGCGGTCACGACCTGGAGGCCGGCTGGCTGCGCCCCCACGCGGCGTTCGGTCGCCGCGGCCAGCGTGGACGAGGCGATGCCGCCACTGTCAGCCGAGCCGGGCTCGGCGGGGGTGGCCCTGGCGAACGATCTGACCGGGGCCTTGGAGGCGGCGGCCATGGCCGCGCCGAGTCCCGGGAGCGCCGTGGTGACGCCGTCGGCCGGCGTTGCGACCGGCGCGGCGGCGGGAGCGGCCCGGGCGCCAGAACCGCTGAGCAAGCTGCGGCGGATGTCGCCGGCCTCGGCCATCGAGCAGTTTCGGGAGCGGGCGATGGCCTGGTCAAGGAACTGTCCGCCAAGTTGGACGACCTTCGCAAAGACCAGTTCTGTGCCGTGGGCGACGATCACCTTGCTGGTGGCGGCCCCGAGATCGATGTACACCGAGACCATGTCGGCATCGCTCCCGCGTCGGGCCAGTGAGTCAAAGCCCCGCAGCAGGGCGACAGCCTCGGGATGGATCGCCACCAGGTCCATGCCGGCGGCGCGGGCCGCATCCATGAACTGCTTGACCAGCCCCCGTCCCACGGCCATGCCGATCACCTCGCTGCGGCCGGCGCTGCCTGCGGAGGGCACCACCATGTGTCGGACGCACAGGCCGTGCGGCTCGCAGCCGAGCTGGCCGGCGATGGCTCCGGCGACCAGTTCAGAGGCTCCGGTCGGGTCATCCTCGGGAAGTTGAAGCTGCAGGTGCTTGCAGTAGGTCTGTGCGGCGGGCACGGTGGCGACCATCCTGGAGCCCTTCATGCCGGCGGACTTGAGGAACTTGGGCAATGCCGCCAGTTGCGCCGACAGCCGTTTGGCGGGATCGGTGGTCGGGTCTGTCCACGGCAGGAAGGCCGCAGCGGCGACGGTCGGCGTGTCAGTGAACTCAAGCTGCAAGGCCTTGATGCCGGACGCGCCACAATCCACAGCGACCGGACCTCTGCCGGCAGCGTTGCTCCGCAGTCCTTTCAGGAACGTCAAGTTGAGCTTCCCGAAACCCATGGCTCGCCTCGCAGTTGGGGCGGTGGGGGGCGTCGCCGACCGGTTCTCCGGACGTGCGCGCGGCCAGCCGACCTCGAGTCGGATCGGCTTCTCGCTCCCCCGGCTGGGCTCATGCGGCAATGTGCGTCCGCGTTCGCTGGTCGGCGCGGAACGCGCAGACTGTCTTGGTCGCATCAACCGTGCAGTTCAACAGCTTCAGCGGTCCGAGAATGCCAGTCGGGCGACGGCCTGCGACACCCTCGTCAGCGTTGCCATCGCAAGCTTGATGTCCCACGACTGGGCTTCGCGGCGGCCGGTGCGATTGCTGATCACACGCACTTCGGCGAAGGGGGTTTTAAAAACTGAGGCGGCCAGGCCAACGGCGGCGCCCTCCATGCACTCGGCAAGGCCGCCGGTGCGGGCGGAGATGGCGGCGGCGCGGGCGTCGGTTCCGCTGCAGACCGACACGGTTGCGACAGGGCCGACGAAGCACGCGGGGGTATGACCGCCGGAGACGGGCGGCAGGCGGTACAGCAGCGACCGGAGCCGGTCGAGCAGGGCCGGATCGGCAGCGGTGGCGCCGGTGTGGCCGGTGAAGGGCAGGAAGCCCATGTCGGCGACGCTCACAAACCCGCCCGGGCTGTCCGTCTCGACACCCTCATCAGCGAGGATGCTGCAGTCTCCCAGGACGATGTCGCCCACGGATGGACGGGCCTGCCAGAGCGAGTCTGTCCCCGGCCCGGACGAGACGGACGAGACGGACGAGACGGCCGAGGCCTCCGTGGCAGGGAGCACCCCGCCGATGCCGAGGCTGAGCACGGCAGTAAAGCCACCTGCGGGCTCGGTACGGGCGAGGGCGGCGGCGGTGGCAGCTGCAGCAGGAGCCTTGCCGACTCCGCAAAGGACAAGGTGAATGCCGGAGTGGATGTGGAGCGGAGTCCACATGGGCGGAAGTGGGCTGCCGGCTCGACCGGTGAGCCCCTGGATGACAGCCCGCGCCTCGTTGTCGGCAGCGACCACCAGCAGCAAGGGCCGCTGCGAGCAAGCCGGCGGAGCAACATGGGTGTCTGCGACAGGTGCCATGCGGAAGCTGGAAACGCCTTGTGAGCCCGGACGCAAGGGAAGAGTGCCGGCGGGGGTGAAGTTGTGCAGGCACCCTTCCAAAGACCTATCATAGCTGAACGCACCAGTGAGGGTGCGGGATCTGCTGTTGTTCTCGCAGCCCGAGCGAACCCATTCACTAGAATCGGGGTACCTCCTGTCTGTTGGCATCGCGTTTGGTCCTGTCCGCCGGGGCGGGCAGATTTCCGGAAGGATCGTCCATGACTGTTCAGTCTGTCTCATCGCCGGCTGTCCGGCGTCGCCGTGGTTCCCGCCTTGTCTGGGCTGCAGCGTTGGCAGCGGCAGCTGGATCGGCAGTAGCGGTGATGATGGGTCTGCAGGCGGCGACGCCCAACGCGGAGGGGCAGCAGGCCGGCGGGGGGCAGACTGAACCGGCGGGCAAGGCGACCAACAACGGTGCTCCGGAGTCGCCGGATATCGCGGTGGCCTCGGTCACCAGCTTTGAGATCACCTCGACGGCCACAGGTGAACTGGAGGCCCGGCGTCAGATCGACATCCGCAACCAGCTTGAGCAGCCCACCACGATCGTGGAGATCGTTAAGGAAGGCACACAGGTGAAGGCGGGTGACGTGCTGGTGCGGCTGAACGCCGACTCGATCCAGACGCAGGTGGACGAGGAGACGCTGCGGGTGGAGACCGCCCGCGCCGAAGTGGTGGTGGGCGAGAACGACGTGATCATCCAGCAGACCGAGAACGCCTCGCTGATCAGCAAGGCCCGGCTGGAGGTGGAGGTGGCGCAGCTGGAACTGAAGAAGTGGGAGGAGGGCGAGGTCACCAGCAAGCGGCAGGCGAATCAGTTGGCCCTGGAGCGAGCGATCCGCGAATTGGACCGGCTGGGCGAGAAGTATCAGCAGAGCGTGGAGTTGGAGAAGCGCGGCTTCCTGTCTCGCGATGAACTGCGGCGGGACGAGGTGGCGTTCCTGGAGGCCCGCGCGGCCCTGGAGACCGCGAAACTCGACATCAAGGTCTACGACGAGTTTGAGTATGTGCGCGACCGCAAGGTGAAGATGTCCGCGGTCGACCAGGCGAGGGCGGATCTGGACAAGACCATCCGAAAGGCTGAGAGTGAACTGGCCAGCAAGGAGGCGGATCTTCGCAACAAGCGAGAGCAGTTGCGCCTCCGTCAGTCTAAGTTGGACAAGCTCAAGGAGCAGTTGGACCTGGCGGTGCTGAAGGCACCCAGCGACGGGCTGGTGGTCTATGCGACGAGCCTGAATCGGGACCGCTGGGGCAACAACAGCGAGGGGACGCTTGACGTGGGGCGGCAGGTGACGCGCAACCAGCAGCTCATCGTGCTGCCGGACACCAGCGAGATGCTGGCCAGCGTTCGCGTTCATGAGAGCCTGACCGGGCGCATGCGTCGCGGTCAGCCGGCGACGATCCGCATCGACGCGCTGGGCGGCCGTGCTGTCCCCGGGGCGGTGGAGACCATCGGCGTGATCGCCGAGAGCGGCGGCTGGCGCGACCCGAACCTGCGCGAGTACACCGTCAAGCTCCGGCTGGATACGAGTGACACGTCCATGCTCAAGCCCTCGATGCGGGCCGAGGCGACCATTCTTCTGGACAAGGTCAGCAGCGCGCTGACGGTGCCGCTGCAGTCCATCTTCAACGACGGGCTTGTGCGCTACGTGCTGGTGCCCGAGGGAAGCCGCTTCGCCAAGCGGCCGGTCCGGGTGGGGAGGCGGAGCGATCGCTTCGCGGAAATCGTCACCGGGCTGCAGGCCGGCGAGCGGGTGCTGCTGCGTGAGCCGACCCCCAGCGAGGTGGTGGATCGTCCGTGGGACGCCAAGCAGCTGGCGGCGGTGGGACTGAACATGCTCCCCGACGGTCGCATCATGCCCGCCGGCGGACCTCCTGGTGGTCGGCCGGGCGGTGGTGCTCCCGCCGGCGCTGGTGCCGGCGGGGCGCCAACGGCGGGCGGACGGCCTGCTGCGACTCCTGCGGAACCTGCCGGAGCGGGCGCCCCGGCAGGCGGCCCCCGGGCTCAGCGGCCCGAGGGCGGCAACGCCGAGCGTCGGCCCCCTGCCGGCGATCAGCCGGCGGCCCCGGCTGCGCAGCCGGCCCCGGCCCAGCCGGGTTGATCCGTCGGGTCGTTCGACCAAGCCTTGCCTGTGAATCGCGAATCCGCCCCCCCAGCCGCGCAGAGCACGCCCCGCAGCCCCTGGCCCAAGGGCGTGCGTTGTCTGCTCTTGCCCGGTCTGGCCGCCGACGGGCGGCTGTTCACCCCCCAGTTGAGCGCCATCGCGGGTTCTGCGGTGCTGCCGTGGATCGAGCCCGAAGGCCGCGAACCGCTTGAGCGCTACGCGCGTCGCCTCGCCGGGAGGCTCGGCCCGGCGCCGGGGCCGTTCGTGTTGGCGGGGTTTTCCTTCGGCGGGCAGGTGGCGCTCGAGATGGCGCAGTGGATGGACCCTGCGCCGGCGGGCATCGTGCTGATCTGCGGGGTGCGCGGGCGTGAGCAGTTCACGCGGACGTTCAAGACGCAGCAGGCGCTCGGGGGGCTGCTGCCCGATGCCTTGCACCGGCGGCTGTACGGGCCGATGGCGCGGGCGTTTGCCAGGCGGTGTGAATTGGGGCCGGCGCATGCCGCGACACTGGTGGACATGGCGACAGCCAATCGGCCGGCGTTTCTCAAGTGGGCGGCATGGGCCTGCAACGGCTGGGGGTGCCGCCCGAACCTGACTGTGGCGGGGCGGACGATTCCGGTGCGCCACATTCACGGTGAACGTGACCAGGTGATCCCGGACCCGGCGGATCGGGCGGATCGGACTATTCCCGGGGCGGGGCATCTGATCACCTGGACGCACGCGGACGAGGTGAACCGCTTTATCGCCGAGGCGTTGGACGACTGGGGGGTGTGACGGCCGCGTGGTGCGGGGCACGCCCGGCGAGTCGATGGTCAGCCCGGTGGGAGGCGGCGTGGTGGTGGTCGAGGCCGGCAGCGGGCTACATGACCCGCTGGGCGGGGCCGGTCGGGCGGCGCTGGGTCAGCGTGTCGAGCAGCGACGCCCACACCTGGTCCTCGCTGGCGCGGGCGTCGACGACGGCGAAGTGGCCGGGATCGGCCTTGGCCTGGTCGAGGTAGCCCTGGCGGACCTTGGTGTGGAATGGCACGCCCTTGGCTTCCATGCGGTCCAGGCTGCGGCCCATGCGCTGGCTGGCGGTCTGGGTGTCCACATCAAACAGGACGATCAGGTCGGGCAGCAGCCCGCCGGTGGCGACGCGGGCGACGGCGCCGATGTCGGCCAGAGGCAGGCCGCCGGCGGCGCCCTGGTAGGCGAGCGTGGAGGAGACGAAGCGGTCGGCGAGGACCAGCTTGCCCGCCCGCAGCGACGGCATGATGGTGGACTCGACCAGTTCGGCCCGGCTGGCCATGTACAGGAGCATCTCGCAGCGGAGCGACATGCCGGTGTTGGCCCGGTCGAGCAGCACCTGGCGGATGGCCTCGCCGGTGACGGTGCCGCCGGGCTCGCGGACGGTGGTCAGCGCGATGCCCGAGGCGTTGATGGCGTCGGTGAGGCGGCGGAACTGGGTGGATTTGCCGGAGCCGTCGGGGCCTTCAAAGACGATGAACCGCCCGGCCCACGGACGGAGAATGGAGGCGATGCGGGGGTCGGCGGCGGGTTCGGCGGGCGGTGGGGCCATGTGGGGGGCAGGATACCCGGCTCGGGGCTTAACGCCCGGCCTGCAGATCGGCTTCAGAGAGCACGCGGTGGTCCTCGGCGATCACGCCGGAGCCGTGGGCGCGGGCGATGGCCTGGAGCACGCCGGTGGGGTCGGGCTCGAGGAACTGGATGGTCTTGATGATGCTGCCCCGGCGGCCGGAGGCGGGATCGACGGGATTGAGACGGTCAAGCTCGGCCAGCAGCGGGTCCAAGCCCACATCCCACGCGGCACCGCCCGAGCGGGCGATGGCGCGGGTGAGCAGGAAGACGACGTGCGGACGCTGGGCGAGGGCGGTCCGCAGGCCGGCCATGGGGTTGCTGCGTCCGCCCGGGCGGGCTTCGCCGAGGAAGCGGTCCAGGTCGCTGAGGGTGTCGGGCGTGGGGGAACGGAGATCGGTTGCGAAGGCGTCCACGCCGGCGCTGCCCTCGCGCTGCGAGAAGAGCACCACGTTGAACCTCTGCCCCGGAGCCAGCGTGCGGACCGAGCGGCGGAGTTCGGCGAGCACCAGGGGCAGCGAGGCGACCATGGGCCCGGAGGCGTCGACCACGTAGACGATGGACTGAGCGGGGGAGCCGTCGGCGACCAGGCCGGCGAATGAGACCGCCGGCGACCCGGCCGGGGCGGACGGCGCCGGGCGTGAGAGTTCGCCGGGCTGGCCGGCCGGGGCCGGTGGGGCCGATGCGGCGGGGCGGCCGGGCAGCGGGGCGGGCGCCGGGGGAAGCTCCACGGTGCGGATGGTCAGTGCGGAGCCGGGGTTGGCGGCTGCGGGCGGCGGCGGCAGCGGCGTGGGCGGCGGTGATGGCGGCGGTTGGGTAACCGGCGGTGAAGGCGGCGGGGCTTGCGGGGCGGGGGAAGCGGGCGTGGTGCTTGCGGGTGAGGGCGGCTTGAGCGTGAGCAGCACGCGGGAGGTGGGCGGCGAGGCCGGCGGCGGCGCGGGGCTGGGGAGCACGACCGGCAAGGCCAGCAGCGTGAGCGCAGCGGCGAGGACGGCGTGAACGGCCAGCGAGATCAGCAGCGGGGCCAGTCTGCGGGTGTGCACGCGGGCGGGGGGCTGGGTGCCGGCGGGTGCAGGGGCGGGCTGGGAAGGAAGGCTGGACACCGGGAACATCGTTCGCTGCCGGGCGGGCGAGCGATCAGCCGACCTCGGCGTTCTTGGGCTGCGGGGCGCTGCCGCCTGCGCCCTTGCCGGTGGCGTTGTCGAGCGCTACGGCGCCGCTGCCCAGCAGGGCGACGGCGAAGGCGGAGGCGATCAGGGCGAGTTGCCAGTAGAACACGTTCCACTGGGCCGGGTCCCACCAGGTGTACGCGGGCAGCACGCCAAGGAAGGTGTTGCCGCTCCAGATGGCCGGGCCGAGCTGATCAAGCCACATGGCGCTGAGCATGACGCAGCAGAGCACGGCGGCGAAGAAGCGGGTGAACAGGCCGAGCAGGAGCATCAGCCCGCCGAAGAGCTGGGCCATGGCGGCGGACCAAGCGAAGACCACCAGCCAGGGACCGGAGGACACAAAGCCCGGCCAGAGCGAGACGGGGTTCTTGGCGGTCGAGGGCGGACGGGCGGCGGCATCGAGCTTGAGGACCAGGCCGTAGACGCGGCGGAGGTGCACCGGTTCGGGGAAGTCGGCGGCGAGGAAGGGCGGGCGGCCGGTGGCTTGCGGGGCGGCGTCGGCGGGGTTGGGGGCGGGGGCAGGGGTCTGGGCCTTGGGGGCGGGCTTGCCGGCGCCGTTGGCTTTGGGGGCGCCCTTGGTGCTGGCCATGGGCTGAGGGAGTTCTTCAACGGGGGCGGCCGGCTCGGTCTTGGCGACGGTGAAGCTGCCGTCGGCGGGCGGCAGGGCCGGGCGAGAGCGGGCGGGCGACTTGGGCTGGGGGGAGCCGGGCTCGGCGGCCGGGGGCAGGGGGGCTGCGGGTGGGCTGAGGCTGGGGGTGGCGCTTGGCGCGGGGGTTGGTGAGGCGCCGGGGGCGGCGGGCTGGTTGCGGGTTGGGAAGATGTTCACGCCGAGATTGGCCAGTTTCGCAGCGCTTTCGCCGGAGAAGGGGGCATCCTGGAAGAGCTTGCCGGCACCGGCCCAGAGGAACGTGGCGGCCAGCATCAGCCGCAGGGCCAATGGGGCGATGGCGAGGCCGACACGTTCTTTGAAGGACAAAGCCATGGGGTGAATGGACTATCGGCCATCGGGGGCTGGGAGGGCCAATCCGGGGGGGGACGGGGGTCGGCAGGCGGGCTTTGGCGGCCGTTACGATGGTTTGCCGTGCCTCCTCTGCCACGCATTCGGGCGACGTTGATGGCCGAGCTGGCCGAGGGGTTGAAGTTCGTGCCGCCGGCGGCGGCCCGGCGGCACGTGGAGCGGTGCGAGGAGTTGTTGGGGCGGCTGGATCCGGCACAGGTGTATCCGCTGGAGTGGATCGTGCTGCAGGTGACGGGGTATCGCCCGGACGGCAGCGGGTCGGGCGAACTGGCGCTGTTGCCGGGCGAGGCGCTGCTGGCGGATCTGGGGGCCTTGACCGAGCGGCTGAGCGTGAACGCGCATTACACCGAGGATGAGTTGCCTGCGGGTGAGTTTGTCAGCGGGCGGGAACTGGCGCGGGCGTGGGGCATCAGCGTGCGGACGCTGGACCGGTTGAGGCGGGCGGGCCTGCCGGGCAGGCGGGTGACGTTGCGGAAGAAGCCGGGCAAGCGGGTGCGGATCGGCGTGGTGTTCAGGGCTTCGCTGGCGGAGGCGGTGCGGGCGAGGCTGGGGGAGCGGGTGACCAAGGCGGCGAAGTTCAGCCGGATGGCGCCGGAGGAGCGGGCGCGGGCGGCGGAGATCGCGGGGGCGATGGGCGATGTGCCGCGGGCGAAGGCGGCGCGGGCGGCGGCGGCGGCGTTGGGGCGGTCGCCATCAGCGGTGGCGAGGTTGCTGGCCGGGCGTGAGAAGGACCGGGGCGCGGGGCGGGCGGGTGTGAACGTGCCCCGGCTGGCGTGGCGGGCCCTGCGGCTGGGGATCGCGGCGTCGGCGATCGGGGCGAGGCTGGGGGTGTCGGCGGCATCGGTGGAGCGGGCGGTGCGGCTGCACCGGCTGGACCGGTTGCGGGGGCTGAACCTGGAGGGGGCGACGCCGGGTGTGGAGTGGTCGGCCCGCAGTGTGGCGATGGCGGAGGCGGCGCTGACGCATGCGGTGTGCCTGCGGGGCGATGTGGCGGGGCGGGAGTATGAGCCGACGGTGCCGGGGCATGTGGCGGCGGCGCTGCGGCGGAGTTGGCCGGACCCGCTGGAGGAGCAGGCGCTGGCGCGGGGGTTTGTGCTGCTGCGGAAGCGGGCGGCTGAGGTGATCGCGGGGATTGACCGGCTGCACCCATCAGCGCAGGGGTTGGATGAGGCGGAGACGCTGCTGCGGTGGGCGACGCAGCTCAAGGGTGGGCTGGCGATCGGGCAGCAGATGCTGCTGCTGAGCACGGTGCAGGCGAACGTGGGCACAGCGCTGCAGGACCTGGCGCCGGAGCGGGCGCGGGACGTGCTGACGGCGTGCATGGCGGCGTTGGCGGAGGCGATCGACCGGCATGACCCGGAGCGGGGCGGCCGGCTGGCGGCGCCGGCGGGGCTGGCGATGTCCAAGGCGGTGACGCGGTGGATGAGCGCCGAGGGACGGGCGGCTGAAGGCGACGAGCGGCGGGCGCAGCGGGTGGGGCCGGCGGCGGTGGTGGTGCCGGACTGGACGGCGCGGCTGTGCCCTTGGCAGGCGTGGCTGGACCCGGACCCGGCGGTGGTGCGGGCGGTGGCGGCGGTGGTTGCGAGCGCTGGGGCGGCACTGGGCAACAAGCAGGCGGCCAAGAAGGCCCGGGGCGAGGCGGGCGGGTTGTCGCCGGCGGATGGTGCCTTGCTGGCGCGGCGGTTCGGGTTGTTGGCGGCGGGCGTCATGGGAAGCCGGGGGCGACCGGAAACGCTGGCGGACCTGGAGCGCGACGGGCTCGGGACGCTGAACGCGCTGGTGCGACGGCAACGCACGGCGGAGCGGGTGGCGCGGCGCAGCGGACGGGGGTGATGCACCTGATGCGGGGCGGCGGCGGGCGGGTCAGTCGGGTTCGGCCGGGTCGTGGGCGGAGTCGTCTGCGTCGGGCTCAGCGGGGCGGCTGGACTGGCCGACGGTGGGGAGATCCAGCCGGAGGAGGCGGAGCGTGCTGCGGAGGTCTTTGGGGAAGGGGGTTCGCACGTCGATCACCTGGCCGGTGGTGGGGTGGTCGAACGCGAGGCGGTGGGCGTGCAGGCCGAGGCGCGGGGCGGCGCGGGCGACGGATGCGGGGGCGTAGAGGCCGTCGCCCATGATGGGGCAGCCGACGGCTTCCAGGTGGACGCGGACCTGGTGGAGGCGGCCGGTGAGCGGGCGGCACTCGAGCAGGGCACCGAGCGGGCCGCCTTGCACGACGCGCCAGGCGGTGACGGCGGGCTTGCCGAGCGGGGGTGAGGCGATCTTGGCGAGTTTCTTGTCGCCGGGGCGCTTGGGATCCACCTCGGCGATGGGCTTGTTGATGACGCCGGCGGCCTCTTTGGGGGTCTTGGCAACCAGGGCCCAGTAGTACTTGCGGACGGCGCGGGCGGCGAACTGCTCGCGCAGGGCGTCGTAGGCGCGGCCCTTGAGGGCGACGACGAGGAGGCCGGAGGTCTCGCGGTCCAGGCGGTGGAGGAGGCCGAAGTCGCGGTCGCGACCGAGGTTCTGCAGTTGGGGGCCGAAGCGGTCAAAGAGGCCGTTGAGCAGGGCGTCGGTCTCGTGCCCCTTGCCGGGCTGGGTGACCAGGCCGGCACGCTTGGTGACGATGACCAGGTCGTCATCGAGGTACTCGATACCGAAGGTGACGTCGGGGTTGGGTGGGATAGAGAGGGTGGCCATGGGGGGGCGGGAGGTTACGGGGTGGGGCGGGGTGGGGCGGCGGGGCGGGTCAGGGAAGTTGAGGGAGGGCTTGGCGGGGGCTTGCCATGGATTTGAGAGGGGGGTGTATGTGGATAAGTGGGATCAGGAGGAGTGGGGTGTAAGGTGTTTTATGAGTGTTCGCCATCTGCCGTGGATTTTGGGGGAGGGGTTTGTGTGGATAAGTGGGGGTGGGGGGACAGAGGCTGGCCGAGGTGAGCGCGCGGAGGGGGCGGGGCCTAAGGGCGATCCGTACGGTTACCGTACCATACGGATGGACCGTGTGCAAGGTTTCTGTTTGGATTCTCCGGCGACTGGGGGTTGGCGCGATGGTGCCGGCTGATCGCGCGGAGCACGGTGAAGGACACCGGGCAGAAGCCCGGTGCCACGGTTGGCGGGGGGGCGGGGGGCTGGTTGGCGCTGGGCCTGCGGTCAGGCCGGGGTCGGGCAGGCGTCGGCATCCAAGTACCAGCGGAGTTCGCCGGCGACGGGCTTGATGCCGAGGATGGGCAGGTCGGTGGGGGTGGGGGGGGTGGCGGTGTCCTTGCCGGCGCGGGCGGCGGCGATGCGGGAGAGCATGGGCTTCTTGCCGGCGCCGGTGACCAGCACGGCGATGAAGCGGGCGGCGTTGAGCAGCGGGAAGGTCATGGTCACGCGGTCGGGCGGGGTGACGGCGGGGCCGTCGTTGATGCGGACCAGGCGGGGGCGGGCATCGTCGTGGGCGAGGGTCTCGTGCCCGGCCTGCAGGGCTGGCGAGTGGGGGAAGAGGGAGGCGGTGTGGCCGTCGTTGCCCATGCCCAGGAGGACGAAGTCCAGGCGGTCCTGGCCCTTCTCGCGGAAGAAGAGGGCCTGGCGGAGGGCGCGTTCGTAGTCGGCGTCGGCGGTGGGGGACATGGCCAGCATGGGGTGGACCTGCTCGCGCGGGATGCCGGAGTGCTGGCCGATGATCTCGTCGATGGCGCGGAAGTTGGACTTGGCGTCGTCGAAGGGGACGCGGCGTTCGTCAACGATCCAGAGGTGGGTACGCGACCAAGGCAGTTCGCGGTAGCGGGGGTCGATCATGAGCCGCTGATAGAGCGGGAGCGGGGTGGACCCGCCGGAGAGGGCGAGGTGAAAGTCGCCGAAGGCGCGGACGCAATTGACGGCCTGGATGAGCAGGTCGGCGGCGACGGCGTCGAGGATCTCGTCGACGCTGTTTCGGACCACCACGCTGCCGCCCAGGGCGGGGGGCTTGGGGGGCTGGATGACCTGGTAGGGCTCAATCGCGGGGTGCACGTCATCGGCCATGGGCGCAGGATAGCGAGAGCCCCGCCGGGGGAGGGTGCGGTGAGGCGGGCGAAGTGGGGGCGATGGCGGGGGCGATGGCGGGGGTGGTGATGGGGCGGATCACTCGTGCCGCAGGGCGACGATGGGATCAAGCCTGGAGGCGCGGACGGCGGGAAAGAACCCGAAGACCACGCCGGTGGCGGCGGAGAAGCCGACTGCCAGAACGGTGGCCCAGAGGGGCACCTCGGCGTTCTTCATCGGCGAGCCGGGGATGGCGCCCAGGGCGAAGACGAAGAGGAAGCCGATGGCCAGGCCGATGGCGGCTCCGACCAGACAGAGCACGATGGCCTCGACGAGGAACTGGAGGAGGATGACGGTGGGGTTGGCGCCGACGGCCTTGCGAAGGCCGATCTCGCGGGTGCGTTCAGAGACCGAGGCCAGCATGATGTTCATGATGCCCACGCCGCCGACGATCAGCGAGATGGTGACGATGCCGGTGGCTGCGAGGGTGATGCCGACGCCGACCTGGTTGAGCTGTTCGATGAACTGCTCAACGAACTGGATGCGGAAAGTGTCGGGGTCGTCGGGCTGGAGGTTGCGGATCTTGCGCATGTAGGCGGTGACCTCGGCGCGGGCCTCCTCATAGAGCTCGGGTCGGGCGAGGGTGCCTTGGATGAACAGCCCGAACACCGGCTCGGGCTTCATGGCGTCGGCGGTGGCGAAGGGGATGAAGACCTCGGTCAGCGGCTCGCCGCCGCCGAACATGGCCGGGAGGGTCTTGGTTTCCACCACACCGACGATGAGGAAGCGGCGGCCGTCGATGAGCAACTTCTGGCCGCTGGGGTCGGCGGGGAGGCCGAGTTCCTCGATGGCCTTGTCGTTGACGATGCAGACCAGCCGGCGCTCTTCCTCGTCGGTGCGGGTGAAGGGGCGGCCGAAGGTGATGGCGCGGCCTTCGATGAAATGCCAGTCCTCGTCCATGCCCTGGATGCGGACGTTGCGTTCGGAGCGGTCGCCGTATTGCACGGGCGCAGTGAACCCCTTGACGGCGGTGAGTCGGCCGATGGAGGGGCAGGCGGCCTCCATGCCCATGGCTTCGCGCTTCTTCAGGGCGACCTGCTGGAAAGAGAAGCGTCCGGGCTGCTCGCGCGGGATCCGCCCGAAGACGACGAAGCGGCTGGCGCCGATGGACTCGAACTGCTCAAGCACGAACGAGCGGAGGCCGGAGGTGCCGGCGACGGTGGCGACGGTGGAGAAGACGCCGATGACGATGCCCAGGGTGGTGAGCAGGGCGCGGACGCGGTTGACCCACAGCTGGCCGAGGGCGAGGACGACGGTCTGAAGCAGCAGGCGCAAGACGATCATGCCGCGCCTCCGGATGCGGCTGCCGGGGCGGGGACGGGGAGTGGGTCGCCGCCGGCTTGTTTTCCAAGGTTGATGGCCTCTTCCATCATTCGGCGGAGGAAGTCGGAGTGGATGGGGTCGTCCTTGCGGGGGAAGTCGGAGAAGATGCGGCCGTCGCGGAGGCGGACGATGCGGTCGGCGTGCCGTGCCACGTCCTCTTCATGGGTGACGATGATGATGGTCTGGCCTTCGTTGTGGAGTTTCTTGAACAGGGCGATGATCTCTTCGCTGGTGGTGGTGTCGAGGTTGCCGGTGGGCTCGTCGGCGAGGAGGATGGAGGGTTCGCAGACCAGGGCGCGGGCGATGGCGACGCGCTGGCGCTGGCCGCCGGAGAGCTGGCTGGGGCGGTGGTCCACCCGATTGCCCAGGCCGACACGTTCGAGCGCCGCCCGGGCGCGGCGGGAGGAGCCCCACCAGAAGCGGCGGGAGTAGAGCAGGGGCAGGGCGACGTTGGCGAGGGCGGTCTGCTTGGCGAGCAGTTCGAAGCTCTGGAAGACGAAGCCGATTTCGCGGTTGCGGATCTGGGCGAGGCGGCCGGCGGAGAGGGTGTCGGTGCGTTGGCCGTTGAGGGTGTATGAGCCGGAGGTGGGGCGGTCGAGGCAACCGAGCACGTTCATGAGTGTGCTCTTGCCGGAGCCGGAGGAGCCCATGATGGCGACGAACTCGCCCTTGGCGATGTTGAGCGTGACCCCACGGAGGGCGAGGACGGGTTCGTCGCCGACCTGGTAGGTCTTGGTGATGTCGGACAGGGCGATGGTCACGGGGGGCTCGGGGGATGGCCAGTTGGGGCGGGTGATGGGGCGGGCGGCGGCCGGGTGGCGGGTCACTCGGTCTCGACGGGGCTGTCGTCCTCCTCGTCGCCGGCGTCCTCGCCGGTCTTGCTCTTGCTGCCCTTGCCGCTCTTGGCGCCCTTGGCGCTGTTTGCACTGGCAGCGGCCCGAGCGGCTGCGGCTTCGACTTCGTCGATGACCTGATCGCCCTTCTTGAGCGTCTGGAGGGCCTTGAACGGCCCGACGATGATTTTGCGGTCGGCTTCGAGCCCGGCGGTGATGACGGTGTGGGTGAGATCGGAGGAGCCGACGGTGACCGGCAGGACGTGGGCGAGTCCGTCCTTGATGACGTAGACGACGCGGGCGAAAGCGCGGGAGCGGTCGACCAGCGGGCTTTCGCGGACGCTGGAGGGGAGTTCGTCCACGCGGCGGTCGATGATGGCCTGGGAGGGGACCTTGAGCACATCACGCAGCGTTTCGACGGCGATGTCGACGTTGGCTGTCAAGCCGGAGGCGAGGGTGAGGTTGTCGGGGCGATCAAGCAGCACCTCGACTTCAAAGTAGCCGGTGCCGTCGCGGTCGACGAGGCGCTTGAGACCGACGCGTTCGACGACGCCGGGGAACTCGCGCTTGGGGAAGGCGTTGATGAAGACGGCGGCCCGCTGCCCGGCCTGCACGGGGGCGATGTTGGCTTCGTCAACACGGGCCTTCATGAGCATGGTGGAGAGGTCGGCGACCTCCATGATCACCGACGCGGCGTTGTTGAGTGTTCCAACGAGCACCAACTCGCCGACCTCGGCGTTGAGCTTGACGATCCGTCCGTCGAACGGCGCGGTGATCACCGTGTTGTCGAGGTCCTTCTGGGCTCTGGTGATCTGGGCTCGCGCCACCTCGATGGCGTGTCTGGTGGCTTCAAGGTTGGCCTGAGCGCGGCTGCGGGCGGCGGTGGCGTCGTCGAGCTGCTGCTGGGAGACGTCGCGGCTGGCGAAGAGCGCCTCGATGCGGCGGTGGTCGGCGACGGCCTGATCGAGCGCGGCCTGGGCGCCGGAGAGGCGGGCCTGCTCGCCTCGGAGTTGGGCCTGGGCGCTTTCCACCACGGCGGCCAGGTCGCGGGCGTCAAGCCGGACGAGGACATCGCCGGCCTTGACCGCGTCGCCCTCGCGGAAGGGCAGGGCCACGATGCGAGCGGCGACCTGCGCCGAGATCTGCACCTTGGTCTTGGGCTCCACCGATCCGGGCGCGTTGACCGTTCGGGTGAGGTCGCCCTTCTCGACCGGCGCCAGCCGGACTTCGGTCTTGACGTCGGGGAACCAGCGCGATTTGACAAAGTCCCGAGCTCCGGAACTGGTGGCAAGGAGCACGCCGGCGGTTGCGGCAATCGCGATCGCCAGCAGGAGCGTGAGGATGATGATCCACTTGAGCACGGGTTGGGGATCCGGATGGGTGCGGGGTGAATGGTTGTTGGGCGGCCCGGGGCGGGCGGGTGTGAGGCGGGAGATGGACGGGAAGCGACGGTAGAAGCGGCGGGGGGTGCCTGCGGCCGCCCCGGGGATGGATGGTCAGTGGCTGGGTCGCCCGGCTGCGGAGACGTGGGCACGGCCTTATGGGGATTGTTCGCCTCCAAGTTGCATGCTGGCTGGTCAAGATGGGGTGTTTGGCCGGGCGGCCGGGCCGAGCCCGGATTCAAGCCTTCCGCCTTCTCAGTCGCGGCCGCAACAGCTGGCCGACTGCTGTCAATGAGCCGGTGCAGACTGGTGTGCAGTGCGTGGGTGGCGGGCGGGCGTCATGAGGACGGGCTGACTGTTCGCCGCTTCGGTGAGAGCACGGCGGCACAAGGAGGGATTCCGGGATGACAGGCCAGACTATTCGACTGCAGCGGCTGCTGCGGGCCCCCAGCGGGCGTGTGTTCCGCGCGTTTGTTGAACCGGGGGCGATGTGCAAATGGATGCCGCCGCACGGCTACTTTGCGACCGTCCACGAGATGGATGTCCGGGTCGGCGGCTGGTACCGCATGTCGTTTACCAGCCTTCATTCCGGGCGGAGTCATCAGTTTACCGGACATTACGAGGAACTGGTGCCTGGCGCCCGGCTGCGGTACACGGACCGATTTCTGGAGCCCAATCTTCCGGCGGCGATGAGCGTGACGGTGAGCCTGCGGCAGCTGGCGGTCACCCCGCCTGATGCGATCTGCGCGAAGGGTGAGGCGGCCGAGTGGACCGACCTGACGGTTGTTCAAGAGGGCATTCCCGAGATGATCCCGATCGAACTCTGCCAGCGCGGCTGGCAGGAGTCGATGGACCTGCTGGCGCAACTGGTCGAGGCCGAGATTCCGTGAGGGGGGCAGCGCGGATCGCCGCGGCGTTTACCTGGGGGCTGGAGCGTCGGCCGGTTTGGGGGCGGCGGGCGAGCCGGGGGTGTACTTCTCGCGGTATTTGTCGGCCAGATCGGTCTGTTTGTTGCGGAGGGTGATCTCGCTGCCCCGGATGAAGGCGCGCTCGACGTTGGTGCCGACTTCCAGCGGGTCGCCGTCGGTGATGATCAGCGTCGCGGACTTGCCGGGCTGGAGTGAGCCGAGGGTGTCGGCGATGCCGAGGATCTCGGCGGCGGAGAGGGTGATGGCGCGGAGGGCGACATCGCGTGGCAGGCCGTGGGCGGCGGCCATGCCGGCGACGTATGGGAGGTTGCGTTCGTGCGGGGTTTCTTCGCCGCTGGCGATGGCGAAGGGGATGCCGGCGGCGTGGAGGCGGGCGGGGAGGCGGTAGGGCTCGTCGTAGTCGCTGTCGTCGCGTTTGGGCATGACGTGGGTGCCGGAGATGATCACGGGGATGTTGTTCGCCTTGAGCAGGTCGGCGCAGAGGGGGGCGTCGCGTCCGCCGACGATGATGATGCGGACGCCGAACTGCTTGGAGAAGGCGATCGCGGAGGTGATCTGGTCGTAATCGGCGGCTTCAACGAACAGGGGGAGGGCCGGCGGGGTGAGGGGGCCGGGGGAGGCCGGGTCGGACGAGGGGCCTCGGGCGGGCATGACCGAGCGCATGGCCTCGTAGCGGACGTCAGTTGGTGTGGTGTCGGGGGCGGCGGCCTTGCGATCGGCATAGGCCTGGGCGGTGCGGAAGGTTTCGCGGATGCGTTCAAGGCTGGTGCGGATTTCGCGGAGTTGTTCCTCCTCGCTGCGGTCCATCCAGGCGGCGCGCACGGTGCGCATGAACGGCCAGGAGACCACCAAGCCGAGATCGCGCTTGACGGTCATGTCCTCCCAGGTCCAGCCTTCCATGACGATGGCGCTGGCGCGGCCGGGCATGGTGCCGCCGGTGGGGAAGACGCCGGCGGCGAGGACGCCGTTGGTGCGGGTGACGGGGAGGAGGGTGGAGTCGGGGTTGACGGCGACGGCGGCGTAGACCTCGGGGGTGATGTCGCCGGCTTCGTTGAAATCTCGCGTGGCGCGGACGGAGCCGAGTTCGGTGATGCCCAGTTGGGTGTAGGGGCCGATGAGGCCGGGGTAGACGTGCTTGCCGGCGGCGTCGATGATCACCGTGTCGGCGGTGAACATGCGGCCGCCTTCCATGGAGCCGACCTCGCTGATCTTGCCGTCGGCGAAGCGGACGAAGCCATTGGGGATCGGCGGGCCGCTGACGGGGTGCACGGAGGCGTTGACGACCGCGATGGGCATCTCCTGCGGCTTGGCGCGGCGGGTGAGGTCCTGAGCGGTGGCGGAGGCGGCGGTGAGCAGGCTGCCGGCGATGGCGAGGAGGCCGGCGAGATGTCGGGGGCGGGGGCTGCGGCGGGTGGGGCCGGAGGCGGAACGGAACGCCGGGAGGGCGATGGTCATGGTGAGATTGTCATCTGTTTGGGAGCGGACCGCAAGGGGGCTGGGCGGGTGCGGACTGGAAAGTCCCGGAAAGGGGGATGGCTGCATATGCACCAAGGGTTGGCGGGTGATGGGGGCGGGCTGGACGGGGGTGGGGGGGGTGCGGGGGGCGAGGGCCAACTGGAGGCGCGATGGGTGCGGCCGGCGACATTGGGCAAGCGGGCGGAGAGATCGGTGGACACGCCCGGTTTTTGTGTGTTATACTGGAAACGAATGGGGCACGGACGCCGTGGCCCTGTTCTCTCGTCATGACCAACGTGTGTCTTGTTCAACTTGTTGTCGCGTGCCAGCCCTCATGAGCGGCGTGGTGGTGACAACTCGACACGCCGGTCGCCATCCAGCCCAGTGGATTGCGGTGGAGGGGTTGACGGGTCAACCATTTGACTCACGTGGCTGCGGGGCGTCCTGCGGCTTGTGGCTGTCCTTGATTCAGGAGCTCTGACCATCACTCGTGCACCTCGCTTCGGTCCCGGCGGTCCTCCCCAGCGCACCCGTGTGAACCACCTGATCCGGATCACGCCGATCCGCGTGATCGGTCCGGAGGGTGAGCAGATCGGCGTGATCGAGACGTCGCAGGCGCTGAAACAGGCGGCGGATCTGGGGCTTGATCTTGTGGAGATTTCGCCGGACGCGCGTCCGCCGGTCTGCAAGATCATGGACTACGGCAAGTTCAAGTACGAGCAGAGCAAGCAGACCAAGAACAAGGGCGCCAAGGCCAGCGAAATGAAGGAGATCCGCCTCGGGCGGTCGGTGAAGATCGACCAGCACGATGTGGAGATTCGCGTGAACCAGGCCCGCAAGTTCCTGCTGGACGGGCACAAGGTGCAGATCACCCAGCGGTTCAAGGGTCGTGAGATGGCCCACCGCGAGCTGGGCATTGACCGGCTGCGGAACATCCGCAACGCGCTGTCGGACATCGCCAAGTGCGAGACCGAGCCGCGGTGGATGGGCCCGCAGGCGTCGATCATCATGGCTCCGGACAAGGCCAAGTGCGACGCGTACAAGCGGCAGATGGCCAAGAACGCCCCCAAGCCGCCGAAGGAGCCCAAGGAGCCGAAGGACCCGAGCAAGGAGCCTAAGGCTGCGGGTGCGGCGGCGGGCGAGGGGCACGGAGCCCCCGCGCCGGCTCAGGCGGCTGTTCCTGCTGCGGCTCCGGCTGCGGCCCAGGCGGCTGCCCAGGGCTGAGCGGTCTGAAGATCAGGGAGTTGCCCGGGTTGGGCAGAAGGGCGGCGGGAGCGTGACCGGGATCGGCTGGCCTTTGGGCCGCCTGGGTGGGCTGTCGCTGTGCTTTGGGTGTGCGTTGGGTGTGCTTTGGGTCGGGCCCGGCGTGGGCGACTTGGCGGGGGGCACTTGTTGGACCGTGGGCGGGCCGGGGGCTGTTTTGGTGCTTCTCGGGCCGCGGGGGAGGCAGGCTGGGGCGGGCAGGCCCCGGTGCGAAGGGGACTTTTGGGGCCGAGCGGGGCCGGTGGGGCTGGGGCGGGCGGGCGAATCGGTGGGTGTGGGGCGGGTGGAACTGGTTGCGGGCTGGAGTGGGGGGCTGGGTTGACCGATGGAACGGAGCCGCTAAAGTTGGCCCCTGCCGAGGCGCGAGGCGTAAGCCGGAGGTGTCGGCGGGACAATTCGGTCCCTGTTAGCTCAATGGTAGAGCGATCGGCTGTTAACCGATAGGTTGTAGGTTCGAGTCCTACACGGGGAGCTTTAGACCGGCCCGCGAAAGCGGGCCGGTTTTGCTTTACGGCCCGGCCGGTTTCCAGCGTCGGGGCTGGGTGGTGGAAACGACGGAGAATCCGGGGTCAAACGCTGGGTGGGTCTGGCCGCCGTGCTCTCGGTTTGCGGCCGCCCGGTCGGGCCGCGACGAGAACCCCCGGCGTTCGCGTCGCCCTCTCGGTCGAACCTCTCAAACTCTCTCCGACTCTCGGTTAGCACCCACGCCGATTTGACGCGGGGTTCCGATCAGGGGT
>Ga0068872_10000106_pt1 | contig 66154 bp, 47 predicted proteins | sample NOAtaG_7_FD_66441 | JGI IMG/M metagenome (GOLD analysis project Ga0068872, IMG submission 66441) | Freshwater lake microbial communities from Lake Erie, under a cyanobacterial bloom - NOAA_Erie_Diel1S_2200h metaG | ecosystem: Environmental > Aquatic > Freshwater > Lake | place: USA: Ohio, Lake...
TGATCTTAACCTCGATAAAATCGGTAATTACTCCTCCGGTACGCACGAAATTATGATCGTTTATCCCGTATCCATCGCTAAAGAAACTGCCGCCGTGAGATCTCCAAGGTTTTAAAAAAATTGGGGGGGCAGACCTATCTGTATTAGATACTTAAGTTTTAATTTTACAACTGTATGACAAGACTAAAATTAGTTCTAGCGCTTGCAATAATTTATATTGCAAATTCCGTATTCGGTCAAAACATGAATAAGGCCGACGACTACTACAAATACTTTAAGTATACTGAAGCATTATCGGAATATAAGAAACTTGCTGAACAAGATAAGTTCAAAGACAACTACCATGTTATATCTCGAATAGCAGCCTGTTACAAGCATTTGTTTGATTATCCCGATGCGGTAAAATGGTATAACAAAGTATATCTTCATAAAGAATTACAAGCAAATGATCTTAAAGAATATGCAGATGTGCTTCGAAGCAATGAGAATTATGAAAAATCATATTTAATTTACAACGAATATTGCGAAAAGGCAGGTAAAAAAGACAGCTTACAATACTTTCAAAATTTATGTTTATGGCCCATCAAAAACATTAATTTAAGAAGCAACCTGGAAGTAACAGAAACCAATATAAACACCGGAGGGATAAGTTTGGGATACTACTCGATGGAGGGCAATTTTTATTATGGAATGCCCGCTAAGCAAACAAATGAAGAAAAAACAGTGTATTATGATTTAGCTGTTGGGAAAATTTTAGACTCCGTTACAATAGAAAAAGCAATAGCACTCCCCGGTAAAATAAACCACACTTTTTATGAAGCTGCGCCTTACATAACAAAATCTAAAAATTTAATTTATTACACTGCTAATGCGTCTGAAGAATTAAAGTACAAAGCCGGTAAGAATGCAAAGAAACATTTAAGTAAAGATGGGCAGAATAAATTGGAAATATATGGTTCATACATTATTAATGGCAATTATTCTAAACCGTTTACACTATCATTCGACAATGAAAATTTCGACTATGCATTTGCTAATCTTAATGATGATGAAAGCATAATTTATTTTGCATCAGATGTAGAAGGGGGGTATGGAGGATTTGATATTTATTCAGCAAAAAAGATAACCGACTCCACTTTTGAGGCTCCTGTTAACTTAGGACCACTTGTAAACACATCTTCAGACGAATCATACCCCTTTTTTAGTGATAACAAATTATATTTTACATCCAGGGGTTTAAATGGTTTCGGTGGCAGTGATATTTTTGAAGCTGAGCTTAAAAACAATTCTGTTACGAAAGTTTCTAACGCTGGAAGACCACTTAACTCATCTAAAGACGATTTTGCTTTTTTTAAATACAAGGATAAAAATTCAGGCTACATCTCCTCAAACCGTGATGGTAAAAATGGGCAAGATAAAATATATTACTTCTTTAAACCTGAAATAAATGACTCTATAAAAGGAATAGTTCTAGACAACATTACTTCAGAGGCCTTGGCTGGAGTTAGGGTTGAACTTTCTGTAGCTGAAAGTAAAAATAATTATAAATTAATAGAAACTATAACTACGCAAAACGATGGACACTTTGCCCTTAAGGTAGATAAGAAAAGAATGTATAAAGTAACTTTTAACTTAAATGGTTATAAAGTAAATAAATACATATTGCCGGAACAGGACAATGAAAACTTTGTTTTAAGTCGTAGTGAAGTAAAAATAATGTTGGATAAGGTTAGGATGATTCCTGAAGTAAAAGCAGGTAATATGTTTACTATTAATAATATTTATTTTGATTTTGACAAATCGGAGGTGAGAAATGATTCTTACAGTTCGCTGGACAGTTTAGCCAGTTTCCTAAAAAGAAATCCGGATGCACGAATTGAGTTAGGTGCTCATACAGATGCTGTAGGAAGTAACGAATATAACGATGATTTATCCAACAAAAGAGCAAATGCCTGTTGCGACTACCTGGTAAAGGCTGGAATTACTAGAAACCGAATTGTGCCTAAAGGATATGGAGAGAGAAAACTGGTGAATAATTGCAGAGAGAAAGAACAATGTCCGGACAGTGAACATCAGAAGAACAGGAGAGTTGAAATTTTATTTTTATAGTTAATGTCATTTACGAATAAACATAAACCGGGGGTAGAGAGTAACCACTATAAACTAATTTTACTTTCGAGTAATTTACTTCACCTGAAAGCAAAAGAAAATTTTAATTTAAAGAACACCAAAGACATTCAGAATATTGCAAACCATTTATCCGAATTAAGCTCTGGTAAAGATTTTTCTCTAATATGCGAGGATATTAGCGGTTCTACAAACCTCATTCAATTACTGGAAATAATTGAACAGGATCCTAAACTTTCGAACATTAAAATCAGAAAATATATTATCACAAAGAATTTCTTTGTTAAGTTAATTTATAAATTAAAACTGAAGAAAAAGCGATTAACAGAGAGCGTAAAAATGATCTCTAATCTAAACGATTTTTATACTATTTATAAATTAAATTTATCGAGTTGATCGCGATGTTCGAGTACCCACTTTAGTAGACTATTATTCGCGGGTTCTATTTCCAATTTTTTACAAATACGCGATCGATAATTCTCAACTGTTTTAGGAGATACAAAAAGCAAATCGGCAATTTGTTTACTTGAATAATTATCGCGCACAAGCTTAAGCGTTTTTAATTCGGATGAAGTTAACAATCCTAATTTCTCTTCGAACTCTTTTAATTTATTGTTTACCTGATTTAGAGACGGAATGAATTCATTAAGTGAAGGACCAATATACTTTTTACGTTTTTTTACCGTTTCAATTGCTTCTATAATTTCATTAATGGAATGATCTTTTAACACATAGCCCAAAGCACCTTCAGTAAAAGCTTTTCTGAGCATCTCTTCCTCTTTAAACATGGTTAAAATGATAACCCCAATAGCTGGATATTCTTCATGAATTTTAGCACATACTTCAATTCCATTTAAATAAGGCATATCGATATCCAGAATAACCATATCCGGATTATGTTTCTGAACCAGATCCCACGCCTCCAGTCCATGATCGGCTTCCAGAATTTCTGTTTTCTGAAGCTTGTCTTTAATCAATGTTTTCAACCCATTTCTAAAAATTGGATGATCATCTGCAACTAAAATTTTCATAAGCATTAATTAATTTACACAATCAAATTTTATCAAAGTTCCCTTTTGATCAATATTACTTTCTATGGTTAAATTACCCTTAATAATTTTAGCACGCTCTTTCATGTTTAATAGTCCCATACCCGTCATATCCGATTTAGACATACCCACTCCATTATCACGATAAGAAAAAATAAATTTATTTGCTTCCTGAACGATATCAATCCTTAAGGCAGTAGCATTAGCATGTTTTAGTGTGTTATTGATACATTCCTGAAAAATACGATAGATATTAGTTTTAATTTCCATATCTAAAATCTCAATCTCTTCAATGGATTCGAAGCTACAAATAACGCCAGTATTTTTTTCAGTTGTATTTATTAATTGTTTTAATGTAGCGTTTAATCCAATCATTTTTAAGGATGATGGATGAATGGTACGCGAAATACTTCTCATACGCTCTATTACCCCGTTTAATACATCTATGGCCTCATTTTTATCTTTTACTGCATTTAATAAAGTTAAACGGGTTTTAACAAGCGACAAACCTTGTCCTATATCATCGTGCAAATCTTTAGCTATTCGACTTCTTTCCTCGTCTATTTCATTTATCAATAATTTGGTATAATTATCTTTTGATCTGCGTTTATTAGAAGATACCCAATAAATGGAGAGCGCAATAACACCCAATACGATAGAGAGAAATAAAGCAATTAGAAATAACACCAGTAATCGTTTATAATCATTCTCTTTTTCTAAAATAATTAATCGCGCATTGCTTTTGCTTAAGGCCATTTCCTTTCTCTCTAAATCATGTTTAATTTGAAGTTCACTTAACGTTTTTTGATTTGTAAGGTTAGAAATACTGTCTTTAACAAACTCAAACTGTTTAAAACTCTTTAAAGCATTTTTAAAATCTTGTTTTTGCTCGTAAATAGAAGAAAGTGTTCGATAATAACTGGGAAGAAATATTTCGTTACCACTTTTAATAATCATGGAATCCATTTTATGGATTGACTTTAAAGCATCATCCGGTTTATTAGATTTGAGAGCAATTACTGCCTTATTAAATGAACACTCGATAAATTCGGTAATTAAATTATTTTCTTTGCAAATAAACAATGCAGAATCGGAATAAGCCACTGCCAAATTTTTCTTATTAAGATTTAAATAGATATTACTTAAATTAAGGTAACTAAGGGCAATTTCGCGAGGAAAACCAAGGCCTTTCACCTTAATAATGTTTTCGAGGTATGCTTTTTCGGCCTCTATGTATTTTTTTTGACTGATGTAGGTAACCCCAATGTTATGATTTAGCTGAACAAATAAGGTCATGTCCTTTAAACTATCTGCCAAAATTAAACCGCTTCGATATTCATTTAACGCTTCGGTATATTTTCCCATGCTGGTATATAAACTGCCAATATTATTATGAAACATAATGGCATAAAATAAATCCCCTTTTTTCTCGGCCATATTTCTTCCTGCATAAAAAGATTTTAAAGCCTCAACATAGTTTCCTTTTTGCTCAAACATTTGCCCTTTAGCATTGTAAATAATTATAAGGGTTAAACTATCTTTAAGAATATAGCTTTCGCGTTCTAACTTTTTTAACAGCACTTTTGCGCTATCAATCTCAGCCCGTTCTATCAGCATAAATGCTTTTTTGGCTTCAATTAAGTTGTAAAGCTTATCGTCACTCTCTTGCTCGGCCAGCGACTGTGCGTTTTTAAAATATTTTTGTGCTTTAGCTACATCGCGTTTAAAGTAATAAAAGGTTCCTATTACCTGTAAAACATCCGCTTGTTTGGTAACCGAATTAAGTTCTTTTGCAATACGCATGGCCCTGGAACTTAACTTAAAAAAAGAAATAGAATCGAAATTAGACAAGCGTTGAATTTCGGAGCGAATTTCTTTGTACTCTACTTCTAAATCATCTTGCGCAAATGAATCGTAAGGGAATAAAATTAATCCCGATATAAAAATGAAGATGATGTATTTTAGAATAGCCATAAACCATCCTAAAATATATAATTTTAATTATAATTTTAAATTAAAATGCAGACAATACGCTTATTTAACCTTTATTTTTTTACAATAACGCTTTTAAATTTGGCGGTATAAACTACATAAGAGCCCGCTATTAAATCGTTAAGATCTATGGCGGACCCGTTGTAAAAGCCCTTTTTTACAATATTTCCATTAAGATTATATATCAAATATGGCTCGTTAAGGTTTAGGCCCGAAATGGCAATATAATGACTAAATGGACTTGGAAAAACTTTATTTTCCAGATCCGCATTAAGAGGGTTAGCAAGCACTATATTCTGTTTTTTATCGAGATATTCGGCAATAATGCTTGGCCCAAAACCTAAATCGCTTACCGTTACTCTAAACACAGGACCCTTTTTTCCGGGAGCAAGCCAGCTATACACCCATTCCTGACGGTTAATTTTAATTGGAAAGCCCGATAGAACTAAACTGTCTTCAATAACAGAATACGAACGCTGACGAACCACATAGAAACTATCATAAGGAGTAACCAACAAGCCCCAGCCATCGGCTAAATTTCTTCTGAAGCGTTTTTCCATAAAAAAACCATTTGTATCCAAATCGAAACTAAACTCCGATTTACTGGAATCTTTAACCCCGTAACTTAACGGTAACTTGTATAATACATCAGGAGCACTATAGGGAGCGGGCAAATCGGCAGGAACAGAACCATTGATACTTACGGTAGCACCGGCACCCAAAATTGAAAAATCGGAAGTACGTTTTTTGTAAAATTCGTAATAATTGTCGAAGGCTATTTGTGTATTGGGAATTGGAAACTGAGGAGAGGCCTTAATAAGGGCTGTTGTAGCCCTGCGATTAGGATCGAAAGGGTTGTTAAAGGTAAGTTGGCAAAATACAGGCACACTATTCATATTTAAAAAAGAATCCAATCGTTGATTTTGGGGAATTAAACCTGTGAAATCCCAAATATAATTTGCTCCTGTTTGATTTTCATCGAAACTAATTAGCGGAGTTTGCGTATAATATAATGTATCGCCCGGCACAGGCATATCGTAGCTGAACATGGTAGGCGTTTGTGCCCAAATTTTTAGGATAATTAATTTAAGTAATGCCAATAATAAAATACGTTTCATGTTTTTTTTTTGCAAAAAAATTAAAGAGATTTTATTAAATTGGAGGGACCAGCCCTCTAATGACGAAATTTTAAATTGGGGGGGTAGCCCTCATGTTTTTAGAAGTAGCAAATTTAATTTAGTAACACAATTTTACATATAATGAAAAAATATTTACTTGTTTGTTTTTTGGTGTTTCTGTTTTCAATAAATACAAATGGGCAGGAATACATTAGTTTTTTCCCTTGGACTGCGGGAAATTTAACTGGATCGCTTCAATCAGATCCTAACGTGACTCAAACCACAAAAACAGGATGTATATACGCAGATGTTACGGTAGTATTAAGTGGGGGCGCGTGGCAAACAAGTAACCCTCAATTCAACAGTGCAAATGGGTTACCGGCCGCAAATATTGGATTAAATTTGGGCGTAAACTGGAGTTCTACTTCTCAAACTGTTACCGTAACTATCGATTTGAAGAACAATAGTGGCATACTTACAGAATATCCTGTAGAGTTTGATGTATATGATCTTAATTCAGCTCCATGCGCTACACCTTCAGGAACTGAATTTATTGACAGCGTGAGAGTAATTGGATTAAAATCAAACTTGTCGACTACCGTAAATCCAACCGTAACGAATGGTGGATGTACTGGAAATACTACAAACGGAAACTCAGTAAAAGGAGGATCCAGTTGCGGTGCAACGAAAGGAGGAACTTGGACATTTAACTCTTCAAATACCATAGCAAGAATAGTAATAACTTATAGATCAGGAACAAGGTTTCCTTCAAACCTAGCTTCATGTGCTAGTCCATGGCCTTTAGTTTCAGGCGGAAATCCAGGAAATCAGCACATAGTGATATCTCCGCTCAGAATCACAGCCGCGGGAGCCTCTGCACCTACAGGTATTACTGGTACAACTAGTATTTGTGGTGGTGGAAGTACAACACTCACTGCAACTGGAGGTAATTCATCAACCAAATGGTACACTGGAAGTTGCGGTGGAACACAAATTGGAACTGGATCCACATTAACGGTATCCCCAAGTTCGAATACCACTTACTTTGCCGCAAATCAAGGATTATGTAATATTACCGCCTGCGCAAGCACCACTGTAAATGTAACAAATCGTACAGTTAGCGCTGCTTCGATTTCTCCAACAGTATGTATTAATAATGCTATAACAAATATTACCCACACTACAACAGGTGTAACTGCTATCAATTCCTCAACCGGTTTGCCGCCAGGTGTTTCAGCCTCCTATGCCTCAAATACTATCACAATTAGTGGAACTTCAACTCAAAGTGGAACATATAATTACACCATTACCCCAAATGGATGTGGGAGCGCAACTGCAACAGGTACTATCACGGTAAACGCACCTTCACCTTCCGGTCTATCGGGTAATGATTATCTATGGCTTGGTAATTCGGTGACAGGTCTTTCTGATATTTTTGTTGATAGTGAGTCTGATCCAAATTGCACCCTGGTTGGTTTTGGATCAGGTAGTTCTACAGGTGGGTGGTATGGAGGTACAGCAAGATATAATTCAGGGACCACTGGAGCAGCCACGGCAACGGCAACTTACACTCCAAACGTTATAACATCTGGTACTTATGAAGTATTTTTCAGTATTGTTAGAGGATCTAATCGTGCTGCTGATGTACCATTTAGCATTATTCATGCTGGAGGTACCACTAATTTATCCATTAACCAACAAGGAAGTGGTTTTGAATGGAAAAGTTTGGGAACGTTTAATTTTAATGCAGGCACAAGCGGTAAAATCATAATAAGCAATGGACCTATGTCCGATGCAAGTAAATTAGCAATGGCAGATGCTATCAAATTAGTATATATACCAACCACTAATAATTACGAAACACCTAATAATTGGATTTTATGGAATAGTGGAACGAGTAAATTCGAAACTGTTACCTCTGCTCCAAACCTTACAAATAATGTAAATATAAAACCAACTGGTTCCTGTGTAAATAATCAACCAAATGTAACTACAACAAACGCTCAAGCAAATAATTTAACCATTTTTACTGGTGGTTCCTTAACCAGCCTCAACGCTACTACACTAACCGTTGCCGGAAATTGGAGCAGCACTGGTCAATACAACGAAAACCAAGGTAAAATTGTTTTTACAGGTTCAGGTAAAACCATTACTACCAATGTTTTTGAAGGTGAAACTTTTTACAACGTAGATTTCAATAATGGATCATCAATAAGTATGAACAGTGATGTTAATGTTTTAAATGCTTTAGGACTTGCTGGTACAGTTACTACCGGTAGTAAAGTGTTTTGGCTTAAAAATTCTGCTGGAGATGCTACATCCTTACCCGATTTTTCAGGTAAGATTGTGGGAACCTTTAAGCGAGATATTGCAAATAATACCAGTACTTATTCCTTCCCTGTTGCCAGAACAACGGATGGCACAAGATATTTGGCACAAATTATTAATAGCAACATGAATGGTGTTTCCTTTATTAATGGCTCCGTTAGAGCTTTAACCGAGTCTGGCAATAATGTAGACAGCCGAATTGTAGCCCGCCAGGGAGATTTATTAACAAATGTAATTGAAGGATCGATTTGGAGTTTAGTTCCAAATACCCAACCCACATCAGGTAGCTATGGTGTTAGATTGTACAATACCAGCGGATTGCCCGATGATAAATTTTGTCCGGTAAAAAGACCCGGAGGCTCCAGCGACTACAATCAATGGGACACTTTTCAGGGGACAACGTTAATTCCAAATGCAGGTAGTGCTGGAAGAACTGCATCAAGCGGATACGCCGAAAGACTAGGGTACACCAGCTTTTCGGAACATGCAATTGCTACAACCCCCGGTACACTTCCTGTAAAATTGTCTTTTTTTAAAGCAAACTGTACTAACAAAACACAAGCAGAAATAAAATGGCAAACACTTACAGAAAGAAATTCAGAAAGATTTGAAATTGAAAAATCTTTAGACGGGGATATATTTAACGTTATAGCCAATATTCCTGCAGCAGGTAATTCTAACAACCCAATAAATTATGCATACATAGATAATTTAAATTTAAACGAAACTACATACTACCGCTTAAATCAGTACGATTTAGATGGCACTAAAAACATATTGGAGGTTAAATCTATCAACTGCGAAAACAATACACTTGATTTGGATGTAGTTTTTCCAGTACCGGTAGTAGAAAATTTAAATGCAACAATCAGCAGTAGTTATAATCGATTGGTTAAATTAGAGATATACAATGCAATTGGTCAAGTGGTTTATTTTAATTCGCTAAACATTGAAACAGGCAATAACCGTGTTACCTTAAATAATTTTGAAATAGCAAATGGTGCTTACTTGCTAAAAATATCGGACAATGCTGATAACAGTCTGTTTGTGGCTAAACAATTTGTTATTAATAAATAATAATCGTTAGGTTGTTTAAAATAAAAAACATAGTTAAGGGTGTTCTTATCCTTTTAACGGTTTGCAAATTAACTTTCGCTCAAACAAGCATCACATACAATTGGAGCGGATTTCCCGATGGAGGAACTAATTATTCCAATACACAGGCCGGCGGTTGTACTATGTCAGCCAGCGTTTCGGGTACCCAATTTAATGCTGTAAACATTCCCCGCTACACCGGAACGGGGACATTACCCGGTGCAAACAACGGTAAAAACGGTTTGTTTTTAGATCAGAATTGGACAAACACCTCTACTACCACAACCGTTACAATTAACTTTTCTCCAGCCATAACAAATCCTTGCTTCAGCGTATATGATATTAATCGAAACGGACCTTGCGCTGCTTTTTGTTCCTCTTCCTGGAATGATAAGGTAACTATCTCTACCGGCTCGGGAACTGTGAGCGCTACATCTGCTAATCCCCCCGAACACAATATAGTGGGCAATGGCAGCAATAGTGTAACCATTGATGGTAGATTAATTTGTAATGGCACAAGCGCAGATGTTCAGGTCTGTTTAAATGGAAACATAACTAGTTTAACCATTACATATGGTGGAGGTGCAAGCGACAGAACATCGGGTACCGGAAGCTGCGGAGGTGATCCTTCGGGATGTTTTAATAATCGAGTTAATTGCCCCGATCCTGGAAGACAATATATTACAATTGGTAATATTAGCGGATCATCATGCTGTTCTGGTGCCGGTAATAGTCCACCCAGCTCTGTAACTGGCAACAGTGGCCCTTTTTGTCCGGGTACTTCTACTACCTTAACCGCTAATGGTGGAAACGCTAACACGCAATGGTTTACCGGAGGGTGTAACGGTTCCAATATAGGCAGTGGCACCAGTATAACCGTTGCTCCTACTACTTCTACAACCTATTATGCAGCTAACAAAAAATGTGACGGAAGCTTAACTGCCTGTGCTCAAATTACCGTAAACGTTGCAAATGTTAATCCAGCGTGGACTCCACCCAATCCTGTATGCGGAGCATCATCCCCTATAAATTTAAATCCACTTATTACCGGCACTACCGGTGGAACCTTTAGCGGAAGCGGCGTGAGCTCAAACTCCTTTAATCCAAATGGTTTAACAGGCACCATACCTATTACCTACACCGTTAGTTCAGGCGGATGTACTAAAACCGAATCTCATAACATAACGGTACTTGCTGATGTAAATCCAGCTTGGACTGCTCCTGCTAATTTTTGTAGTAATGACCCTAGCCTAAATTTAAATACTCTTTTAACTGGTACCACTGGTGGTACCTGGAGTGGAACAGGTGTTAGCGGTTCAACTTTTAATCCTTCAGGATTAAACGGAACTTACAATATTACCTATACAGTAGGAACAAACCCTTGTGCTGAAACATCTACAAAACCCATTACAGTTATTCCATCGGCCAGCGCTCAGTGGACCACAACAAATTTATGTTCAACGGATGCCCCTTTAAATCTAAACTCCTTACTTATCGGAACAAGCGGCGGTACTTGGAGTGGAACAGGAGTTACAGGTTCAACATTTAACCCTTCAGGTTTAAATGGAAACATCAGTATAACCTATGCTGTTGGCACATCACCTTGTAACGATGCGCTAACCCAAAATATTAATGTAAGTCCCGGAAGTAATCCAGCCTGGACCAGTCCGAGTCCATTATGCGCTGCAGATGGGCCTATTGACTTGAGTACGTTGATTACCGGAACAACAGGTGGCACTTTTACAGGAAATGGCGTTAGTGGCAACACCTTTGATCCTGCCGGTTTAAATGGGAACATTGCCATTACCTATACCGTTGGAAGTGGCCAATGTATTACTACCCTTACCCATAATGTTAATGTTAGCCCAGTTGGTAATCCTGCCTGGACCCCTTTTACCGTATGTTCGGACAATGGTAATGTTAATTTAGATACCACAATAAACGGTTTAAATGGTGGAACGTGGAGTGGAACAGGCGTTAGTGGAAATACATTTAATCCATCCGGTTTGTCGGGCACCATTGCACTTACCTACAATGTGGGAAGCGGTTCATGCAGTTCTGCTTTAACTCAAAATGTAGCCGTTAATAGCAGTCCTAACGCCAGTTGGAATAGCGATACAGTTTGTTACAATCAATTACCTCTAAACTTAAACAGTTTGGTAACGGGCACTGGAGGAGGAAGCTTTAGCGGAAATGGGGTAAACAACAATAATTTCAGTCCGAATGGATTAAGCGGAAATGTAGCTGTTACCTATACCGTCAATAACAATGGATGTGTTAAAACAGAAACTCGCAATATTACCATTATTGAACCCGCTTTAACATTAAATGGCGATTTAGTAAAATGTGAAGGTGAAAATATTTCGCTAAGTGCCATCAGCAATACGTCCGTCAATTGGACAGGCCCCTCTTCATTTTCAAGTAATCAGAACAATCCGATCATAAGTAATTCTTCAGCATTAAATTCAGGTAACTACATAGCAACCGCAATTCTATTTGGTTGCATTAAAAAAGATACCGTTAATGTATTGGTTAATCCACTTCCAAGTATTAACCTTACAAATAATTCGCCGGTATGTGTGGGAAGTACAACAACTTTAAGTACTACGAATATTGCTGGCGCTACTTATAACTGGCAGGGTCCAAACAATTCAAGTTCATCTATTTTAACCATAAACAATACGCAACCAACAGATACTGGCGCATATATCCTAAACGTTATTCTAAATGGCTGCTCAAGTTCAGACACCACTCGTGTATCCATCACCCCAAAAACAATAGCCAGCTTAACACCTGTAAATCCTTTATGTGCCAATTCTGCTTCAGTTAATTTACAGGCGTCTATTAACGGGGGTATATGGTTAGGTAGTGGAGTATCGGGTAGTTCTTTTAATCCTTCAATTGCCGGAACAGGTACATTTACGATTAGTTATATATTAAGCCAAACCTGCACCGACACCAGTAAAATTAATATTATCGTTAATCCGGTTCCAATCATTCAGATTAATAACCCAGATACATTATGCGAAGGATCCTCAACTCAATTGAGTAGTAATTTAAATAATAATTACATTTATAACTGGCTATTTAATGGCGCTTCTATTTCTAATACCAATTCGGTAAACGTTAGTAATGCTACACTTAGCAATCAAGGATGGTATATATTAACGGCAACCCAAAATAATTGCAATGCAAAAGATTCTGTATTTTTAATAATTAAACCCAAAATAAATCTTTCTATAACCCCAGCCGGTCCATTTTGCACAAACAGCTCTAGCATCAATTTAATTGCATCTTCAGGCGGGGGCAATTGGCAGGGTAATGGAGTAACGAATAGTAACAATGGTTTATTTAGTCCAACTGCAGCCGGCGAAGGAACACACGCCATTAGCTATGGGATTTCTAAGTTATGCGGAGATACGGCTTACACTAATATTCTAGTGATTAAATCGGCTAATGCTACTATAAAACCACATGCACCTTTTTGTGTAAACGATTTACCCGATAATATATTATCAGTTGAACCCAATGGAACATGGAGTGGAAACGGAGTTATAAATCCGGGTACAGGATTGTTTAATCCGGCAAGTGCTGGGGTTGGGCAACACATTATTACATACAACATAAACAGTGTATGTGGAAGCACGGATACAGTGATAATAACTGTTAAACCAATGATATCCTCAACCATTAGTCCAATTCCTACCTATTGCGAAACAGATGGACAAGACACTTTAACGGCGGCTACACCTGGAGGCATTTGGAGCGGAAATGGGATTGCAAATACAGTTTTGGGAACCTTTAATCCTTCCGCTGTGGGTGTTGGCAATTATCCGGTTACCTATACCATAACACAACAATGCGGAACCAGTAGTAAAGACACCATTCGCGTATATGGTAATCCGAAAATATTAGTAACTGCTAATCCGGAGCAAGGATGTGCGCCACTCAGCGTTACTTTAAACAACGCTTTCCAGGTTAGCAATGCTACCTGTGAATGGTTTGTAAACGGAGCTCCCGTATCTGGCAATTGCAATACATTAAACTACACTTTTATTCAACCTGGTTGCAACAACATTAGTTATCAGGTAACGAACAACAATGGTTGTAAAGCCCAGGGAGCCTATAGCGGACAAATATGTGTTACCGAAAATCCAATAGCCAACTTTGATTATAGTCCAAAAGAATTAAGCATTTTTAATCCAAACGTACAATTTGAAAACAACTCGCAGTATGCAACTCAATACAGCTGGGATTTTGCAGGACTTGGCAGCAGTAATGAGGTGAATCCCTCTTACTTATTTAATGTGCCAACAGACGGTGATTATTTAGTTTGTTTGGAAGCTGAGAATGACATTGGATGTATCGATACAGCCTGTGTTAAAATTTACATTGAAGGAGAATTCTATTTATATGTGCCGAATGCGTTTACTCCTAACAACGACGGCAGAAACGAAAAATTTAAACCTGTTATTAAAGGATTTGATGAAGAGAATTATAATTGGTATATATATGATCGTTGGGGTCTTCAAATTTATCAAACTGAAAATGAGAGTGACGGCTGGAATGGAAAATACATGGAAAAAGAAGCACCCATTGATACTTATGTTTGGAGATTAAAAACAAAAAATAAATACTCAGGAAAACGAATTGATTTAACCGGAACATTCACCTTGGTTAGATAATAAAACAAAAAAACAATGAAAAAAAACAATCTACTCATTCTTTGCTTTTTATTGATTCACTTTTTTGTGGAAGCCTCTTATGTTCCCAATGTACCCTATTTTTATCAATATAATAATTCTATAAACCCGGGTGGTAGTTGTCAGAACACTTCCATAGCCATGCTTATTAAGTTTTATGGAGGAACAACAGAATACCCCGATGCTATTTCCAGTTACTATGGTACAAGTCAGGCCCAAACAGTTTCAGGATTAGAAACTGTATTTAATTCTGAAGCTCAATACTTTGGTTTAACCGTTCGAGATATCGGCCATACCGATGGCACGTTTGCCGACATTCAGAGCTTACTGGCAGCAGGTAAACCGGTTATAGTTCATGGTTATTTTACAGATTACGGACATGTAATGGTAATAACCGGATTTACCGGATCGAGTTATATATGCAATGATCCTGCAGGCAGATGGAGCCAACAATATGGTTATGGTGGATATTGCCAGTGCAATTCTACTGAAGGTAAAGATATTTATTATTCTAAATCTGCTTTTGAAGACGCCATTGGTCCTAACGGAACCATTTGGTATCACGAAATGACCAACACTTATACTCCTCCGCCCCCAAGTCCAACCGATGTAATAAAACCATACTCAAATATTAACTTCAGCAATCCACAAAATTATCGTACCAACAATTTCACTATTAATTATACCGACAGCGATAACACAGGAGGAAGTGGGATAGACAAATCGTTTTACAGTGTTTTAGACTGGAACGGTTCTGAATGGAGAGCTAATAACAATAATGGATTTTACTGTGATAATTTTGATTTTAGCATAAATAACGAATGGACTTCTAACGGAGGCAACTGGGGTATAAGTTCTAATGTGTTAGTTCAAAGTGATTTAATAAATCAAAATACTGCTCTTAACAGCACTTTAAATCAATCCCTCTCTAACCGTTACCTTTATCATTTCTTAACCAAAATTAACGGAACCGCTACCAATCGAGGAGGAGGAATTCATATCTTTTGTGATGATGTAACACAAGTAAACCGTGGTAATAATTATTTAATCTTTCTAAGACCAAATGTTTCGGAAATTCAGTTATTTAAAGTAACAAACAATACTATTACTGCCTTAACCAGTTTTACCAATGTAACTTTAAATAACAATAGCTGGTATGATATTAAGATTATGTACGACCGAACAACCGGAAAAATTACTATATGGAAAAACGACAATTTAGCAGGAACATACACTGATACCAATCCCATAAGTAGTGGTGACGGAATTTCGTTCAGAAGTAGGGAAAGTGAATTTAGTATCAATAATTTTAAAGTATATCGCTCCAGACCAGCTACTCAAACTAGCGTTAGCGTTGGCAACAATAATTCAGATGTAAGATATCAAAGCATTTCAAGTTCAAGTGTATCTTATGCTTGTAAAATTAAATCCCTTACCGTAGATGTTGCCGGAAATATATCAGCAGTTGCAAATCAGGATGTTTTAATTGATTGGTCCAACCCTTTATCAATTTCAAATGTTAATGATGGTTTGCAAAGCGATATCAACTATACTCAAAATTCACAAACACTTTATGCAAATTTTTCTGCCAGCACAGATATTAATTCCGGTATAAAAGAATATTTCTATAGTATCGGCAAAACTCCCGGTGCAACAGATGTAGTTAGTTGGAAAAGTAATGGTACCTCTTTAAATATTTCGCACACTAACCTTAATTTAACAAATGGTACAACCTATTACATTAACGTTAAAAGTTTAAATAATGCCGGCTTATATTCTGCTGTTAGTTCAAGTAATGGCCAAACTTATTTAACGCCTGCGGTTAACAATATTAACCCCATAATTTGTAATGGCGAAACTTTTACGGTAGGTAATCAAAACTATACCAATCCCAATACTTATTACGACACCTTACAATCAGTTACTACCGGAATAGATAGTATTGTAATTACAAATTTAACGGTTAAACCCTCCTTTCTGTTAAATAATCCGGTTTCAATTTGCTCAGGAGGTTCCTATACCATTAACAACAATACCTACACAAGCGCGGGCACTTATACCGATACGTTACAAACTGTTAATGGATGCGATAGTATAGTAGTTACCGATTTAAGTGTAAATATCTGTACAGGAATAACCCAAATTCAACAAAATCAAAAAATACAGATTATTCCAAATCCTAATAATGGTCAATTTAACATTAAGCTATTGAACTATACAAGCATTGATAAAATTTCGATAATTGATTGCATTGGACGTGAAGTGTTTTCATTTAGTCCTCAAGCCCAAATTAACAACATAGATTTATCTCAATTAAGTATTGGTGTTTATTATTTGAGAAACACCGGAGATGAACAAACGATAAAAATTATTATTCATAGATAAGTATAGGGTATTTAATTATCTAATTACCGCTAATTAATTACCCCACGGTTGTTAAAAACAATATTTTTACACATTTCTTTTAAAACAAGTCCTGCATTAAAAACCATGGCTGCATTATTAGGAAATGGTTTAGGAGGAGCTCCTATTTTTTTTCTGGATTCGGGAGACAAGGCTCTTTCATCTCCGAAAAAGGTAGCCGTATGATTTTCAAAAATATTTTCTCCAACTAAATTTTCGGATTTAACTAACTGATTAAGGTTATTATTAAAGTAATCCAACGAACCCAGTATGCTTGCTTTTTTAAATTGATGAACTTCTTTAACATTAACTCCAACTTTAACATATTTAGGTACTTTGATGTCGTTTCCTAAACTATCCTTTTTAACATTGCCATTCTTGTCTAACAAATACTGCCATCCGTCCTGAAGTTCTTTCTCTTCTTTATAATTATTTTCTGATACCTGCTCGGGAGAAATGATAATACTCTTCATATCTATTAAGATGGTGAAATCATAATTAAACTCTTTATTTACTTTGTTGTGATATTGAATCCAAAAGGTATTTAAATCTGAAATTGGAAGTTTTCTTAACTCTTCATCTAGTTCGGCAGGCATAACTTCCCTTGAATTGTTTTTTACACCCATTAATACATAAGTAATTCCAGCCTGATGAGCTTTCACTTTTAACTGCCTTACATCTTTATAATCATCGTAATAAAGTCCAATTTTATCAAGCTCTGCATAAGCTCTTCGTGCATCCATTTTATTTTTTGAATCAAGCAATCTTTGGGCAGATGCATATAAATATTCTGCAGCACGTTGTCGTGAGTTTTTTATTTCCTCATTATAATCAACAAAAATAAATTTAGCTTCTTTACCACTTTTATATTTTAAAGGGATCAAAGGTCTTACAATTTGTTGCCTTGAATCCATAGTATGGTAAACATTAAAAACATCATCCCAACAATCGGGTCTTCCCTCCCCTTTTAATCTGGCAACACGCCTTTCATCTTCTTCATTAGCCTTTCTGTATGCCTCTTCTAATACTCTAATATGCTTCTCTTTGGTTTTATTCCTACGAAGTTTTTTTGCCGATTTATAAATTGCGGCATCATATTGTCCACTGTTTAGAAGCTTTAACGGACTGGAACAACCCGAAATTAAAATGGAGATAACTATAATAAATATAAATTTCATAAAATCTGAATTACAAATTATAAGCCAATTATTTTAAATGATTATTTATAGCCTCAGCTAATTGAGGAGGAGCCTCTAAATTAAGAGTATGTCCGAATTTATTTATAACCAGAAAATCAGAATTGGAAATACACTTAGAAACCACCTCACCCATGTGTACCGGAAAAAGCATATCCATTTCACCGTGAATTACAAGTGTTGGGCTTTTAATATTGGTTAAAAAAGTGCGGAAATCAGGGCGCTCACGAGTTGCAACCATTAATTTACGGAGCGCTTCCGGATCATTATTCAGATCGGCCCTGCCTTGCTTCATTAAATCGATTGGTATTAAAGGATTACTGAAATACTGTTCGCTTAAAACAAATGGCAACATCACATCCAGCATTAAAGGATAACCACCGAACTCCAATGCACGATGCCAAGATAATTCTATGGCCTCATAAAAAGGTGTTTTATGCGCAAATGAAGAAATAAGAATTAATTTATCCAAGTACTCGGAGTGGTTAAGTGCGAAATTTTGAGCGACTAAACTGCCATATGAAATACCGGCTATATGAATTTTATCGTAATTTAAATGATTAATAAGATTAAAAACATCCTGAGCATGTTCATCAAAATTTCTAACCTTTTCGGCATGCTTATCAGATTGGCCCTGAAATATAAAATCCAAAACAATAACCGGACGATCTTTAAAATAAGGCAAACACAATATCCATGCTACAGTAGATTGCGATAACCCATTTAATAAAACAAGAGGTGTTAATTTACGCTCAACATTATGTACCTCATAAAAGAGATCAAATCCATCGTGTGTTCTATATTTCATTTAATAAAATTAACAATATTATTAAGAAGTTCTTTAACCTTATTGGGTAAGTGTATTTCGTTAAACGGGTGATAACCATTAAATGTATGATTAGCCCCCGACATAATTACTAATTGAGAACTACGAATTGCCTGATTAAACTTATAGGCATCACCTAAAGGAACCGCCTCATCCGAGTCGCCATGCAAGACAAGTGTCGGAATCTTAATTTTATCGGCAGCCTTCAGAACATCATAATTATTAATATTTTCATAAAAGTCGTTGCGCAAATTAATATATAAGGGCATTTGCTGATTGGTTCGTGAATTTAAAACATAGATAACGCCTTTATCCTTCCACTCCTCTAATTTTGCTGGATTTAGCATCCGCTTCAAGTCAGCAACAGCAGCTATAGTGATTAAATAACGAATACAATTATTCATAGATGCAAAAATAACTGCCGTTGCACCCCCTCTGCTATGTCCCATTAAGGTAAGCTTATCCCAAATTAATCGATTACTTAAATCATTGTTCCTTATCCAATCAAGTAAGCGTTCTACATCCGCTAATTCTTGCGATATAGTATTTCTTCCGAAAGCATCTAAATCATTAAACGAAAAAAGATCGGGAGGGATAACCCCATTTTTAGAAAAATTCAATTTAAAAACAGCAAATCCCTTTTCTGCTAATTCTTCTGCCATTAAAGGATAATGTCCCCAATCTTTAAAACCCTTAAACCCGTGCAAAAAAATAAGCGGCTTATAAATTTTGAAGTCCGTGTTTAGAGTAATATCAAAACTTAAAAACGGGTTAAGTATTATTTCTTTTTTATTAATCATCTGGTTTTTTACTATTCTAGTATTATATTTAGATTATAAAAATACAATTATGCATTTTAAAATTAATTCACTGGAAGAATATATATCTGAATATCAAAAAAGTATTGAAAATCCCGAAGAATTTTGGGCGGAAAAGGCCTCACGATTTAAATGGATGAGAAAATGGGACAGGACATTAGAATGGAATTTTACTGAACCAAATGTAAAATGGTTTATAAATGGAAAATTAAATATCACTGAAAATTGTTTAGATATTCATGCTCATAACAATCCAGATAAAATTGCTTATTACTGGGAATCTAATAATCCGGAAGAAGGTATTAAAACCTATTCGTATAAACAATTACTTGACGAAGTTTGTAAATGCGCCAATGCCTTAAAAAAATTAGGAGTTTCTAAAGGCGACAGGGTTTGTATCTATTTACCAATGGTTCCGGAATTAGCCATTTCGGTGTTGGCCTGTGCTCGATTAGGTGCCATTCATAGCGTTGTATTTGGTGGATTTTCTGCAAATGCCTTAAGCGGAAGAATTCAGGATGCTGATTGTAAAATGGTTATTACAAGCGATGGTGCATACAGAGGGAACAAACAAATACCCATGAAAACCACTGTTGATGAGGCTCTGGAACTTTGTCCGAATGTTGAAAAAGTACTCGTTTTAAAAAGAACTCACCATAATGTTAATATGCTCAGCAATAGAGACCATTGGTGGCACGAAATAGTTACACAACAGGAAATTATATTTAGTCCGGTAGAGATGGACAGTGAAGATCCACTGTTTATTTTATATACATCGGGTTCAACAGGCAAACCCAAAGGAGTTGTTCATACCATAGGTGGTTATATGGTTTATACCTGTTATACCTTTGAAAATGTTTTTCAATACAACCCTAATGACATCTATTGGTGCACAGCTGATATTGGTTGGATTACCGGACATAGCTACATCGTTTACGGACCTTTATTATCGGGAGCCACATCCATTTTATTTGAGGGAGTTCCAACTTACCCGGACGCTGGAAGGTTTTGGCACGTAATTGATAAGTATAAGGTAAATATCTTTTACACTGCCCCAACAGCAATTAGAGCGCTTGAGGCTGCCGGATTAGAATTTGTAAAACCATATAAACTTAATTCCTTAAAAGTATTAGGTAGTGTTGGAGAACCAATAAACGAAGAGGCTTGGAATTGGTACAACATAAACATTGGTAAAGGAAATTGCCCTATTGTGGACACCTGGTGGCAAACTGAAACGGGAGGAATTTTAATAAGTCCACTGGCTGGTATTACTAAAACCAAACCCGGATTTGCCACACTCCCTTTGCCGGGAATACAACCTGTGATAGTAGATGATAAAGGAAAAGAAATTTTAGGCAATGGCGTAGAAGGAAATTTATGTATTAAGTTTCCATGGCCATCTATAATCAGAACCACGTATGGTGATCACAACAGGTGCAGAACCAACTATTTTGCCACCTATGATAATTTATATTTTACTGGAGATGGATGCAAACGTGATGAAGATGGATATTATCGGATTACCGGTCGTGTAGATGATGTTATTAATGTCAGTGGCCATCGCATAGGAACCGCTGAAGTTGAAAGCGCTATTAATATGCATGCCGATGTAGTGGAAAGTGCAGTTGTTGGTTATCCTCATGACATTAAAGGTCAGGGAATTTATGCCTATGTTATTTGTACTAATCGTTTAAAAGACCACCAGCATTTAAAAAGTGAGATTATTGCTGAAGTAAATAAAATAATTGGGCCCATTGCTAAACCAGATAAGATACAAGTAGTGAGCGGCTTACCCAAAACCAGAAGCGGTAAAATTATGAGAAGAATTTTAAGAAAAATTGCAGAAGGTGAAATAAATAATCTGGGAGATACCTCTACCCTATTGGATCCGGGTGTTGTAGAAGAAATTAAAAGCGGGGCACTTTAGTTTAATTAAATATCAATATAGAATTAGGAGTTTGGAGTTTAAAGATCGCTATTAGACAATTATATTAAAGCTAACAACCTCAAACTACATAAAGTTAAAGTAAACCATCTGGATTAAAACAAACTGATTTCATTTTTTAAGACTAAACCGAGACCGCTAGTTTGGTTTAAAACAATTTTTCCTTCTTTCATAATAAAATCATCAAATGGATTATTAGTAATTAAAAAAGGGCCGTCCAGATCCACCCAATCGGCTAAAGGGGCTATTTGTGCTGCGGCCATATTAGCACAAGTAGATTCGTTCATACAACCCATTAAAATCTTTAAACCGTTATTGCGAGCAGACGAGATAATATCCATAGCCGGGCCTATTCCACCGCATTTCATCAGTTTAATATTAATTCCACTGAAATGATTCTTGATATGCTCTATATCTTCAAACTTTTGAAAAGACTCATCAGCAATTACCGGTATAGGTGAACGTTCACTCAACCAGGCATGAGAGGCTAAGTCGATTTTATTTAAGGGTTGTTCAATTAACAAACAATTTAAATCGAATAACCATTTGCACATTTCGAGCGCATCCTCTCTCGTTTTTAAACCTTGGTTAGCATCGGCAATAATAGGTTTATCGGTATACTTACGAATAGTTGAAACTAATTCTTTATCATTGGAAGACCCAATTTTAACCTTTAGCAAACTAAACGCGGTAGATTCTTTTACCTTTTTTTCAATTACTTGGGGGACATCAATTCCAATTGTCATAGCATTAGCACTCATTAAATCAGAATTGACACCTAACCTCCTCCAGCAAGGTAAGTTGTTTTTTTTAGAAACCCAATCATTTATCGCTATGTCCAAAGCAGCCAGAGCAGGCATACAATGTATTGAATGTTTTTTAAAATCAGATAATAATCTTTTATCATCACTTATAGAATATTTGGAAAAGTTAAAAGAATTAAAAACTGATAAAATATCGTTTTGCTTATAACCTAAATAAGGAGGCAAACTGGCTTCACCTATAGCACTTATATTATTATCAGTAATTTTTATAAATACTACGGGTGTCTCTGTTCGAGTATTTCCTGAAATTCCAAAAGGATATTTTAATTTTAATGTATATGGAATTAATTTAACTTCCATTATTCAACTCGTAATAATTTAGCCATATAAAAACCATCGCAATCAAAATCATAAGGCATTATTCTTTTTTCGTCAACTAATACAAATGACTTATTATTATTAAGAAATCTTACTATTTGATTTTCACCTTCATCTTTTAATACCGAACAAGTAGCATATACCACATGACCTCCTTTTTTGGCTAATTTGCTATAAACGTTTAAAATTTCTTCCTGATCAATAAGCAGGTTTTGAAGCATTACAGTTGAAAAATGATACTTAGCATCGGGATTTCTTCTGTAAACGCCACTTCCGGTGCAAGGGGCATCAATCAGAACCTTGTCAAAAGTTCCATATAATCGCTTAATTGTCTTTTGAGAATCCATAACTTTTGCCTCCACATTATTTACGCCTGCCTTTCTCAAACGTTTTCTCATTTCTTCAATCTTTCGGCTATATATATCGAGGCTTAATATTTTACCTTTATTTTGAGTTAATGCAGCTAAATGTAAGCTCTTTCCTCCGTTTCCGGCACATGCATCCACTATACGGTCGCCCGGCAACGGGTTCAGAAATTCGCTTACCATCTGAGACGCGATATCCTGTTGCTCGGCTGCACCCTCCCTAAAAATTTCAGAAGAATATAAATTAAAAGCATTAGTTATTTTAATTGCAACTAAACCCGATAGTTCGGCTTTAGCACCTGCCTGTATCAGGCGTTCCAAAATTTGATCCGGTTTAAAACCCAATAATGTATTTACTCTTAAATAAATGACCGGAAGATTATTTAGGGCAATTAAAATTTTTGAATAGTCGTTAGGCCAATCAGATTTTACCTTTTCAAAAAAAGCTTTTGGCATTGCTAAATTGATGTGTTCTTCTTCACCTTCATCTAATTTTATCTTTCCAGATTCATTTAGAAAATGTACCAGCTTGGTAGTACTTTTGGTTTCATTTGGAAATGTTTTTTGAATTCGTAACCACCAATAGAGTAATAAAAAACAATAATCGTGCAGTTTCTTTTTTTCAGAAGGATTTTGAATTTTATTTCGCTTAAAATATTGCTCGAGTGCTTTGTCAGTTTTTAATTCGCCACTTAAAACCTGGTAAATTAATTCAGAAAAATTACTAACTTGATTTATCGGAATTGAGGGGAAGCTTAATGATATTTGCATATGTAAAAATAAGGCTCAACCTCGCACAAATTGGGTGATATTTTGAAATCTTTAAACATTTAGAGGTTGAAATTGTGGAAATATATATGTTTACAAGGCTTTTATCTATTATAATTGTAGGCCAGTTATTTAAAATCTAATTTTAATTATAATAATTCTAAATCTGTTAAAATGAAGAAAATTACACTTTTTGCCGGTTTGTTTCTTTCGCTCGGAACCCTCCTAGCTGTTGCAAAAGATAACAAGCATTTAATTAACAACGGCCGTTCGGCATTTATTATGCCTGAAAACATTACCCCAAGCGATTACATGTCAAATACTTTAATATTTAAGGTAAAGTCAAACTATCGTTCGCAATGTAGTGTTGATGGGATATCGATTGCACCATTAAATCAGGTTTTAATGGAATTAGGTGCCACTAAAGTGGAAAAGATGTTTCCATTTGCTAAAGTACCTAAAGAAAGAGTAAACAAATTAAATCAAGCTTATGCCGATTTAACCCTGGTATATATTTTAAAGTTTGAAAACAATATTGATTTATCCAATGCAATTAATAAGGTAATTAAAACAAATACGGTAGAATATTCTCAACCTTATTATATTCAACGTTTCAACTATACGCCAAATGATTATAACTCATCTCAGCAAAGTTTCTTAAATCAGATTAAGGCTATACAAGCTTGGGATGTAAACAAAGGAGATACCAATGTTGTAATAGGTATAGTAGATTCCGGGACAGATATCGACCACCCGGATTTAAGAGCTAATTTTAAGCGAAACTATGCAGATCCTATTAATGGAATTGATGATGATAACGATGGTTATAAAGACAATTACTGGGGTATTGATTTAGCTGGAGCAACTTTTGCTAATATCCAGTGGGATAACGATCCGGATGTTAAAGGGAATAACCAAGGGCATGGAGTTCACGTTAGTGGAGATGCCTCGGCGGTAACAGATAATGGAACTGGTGTTGCGGGTGTTGGTTTCAACTGTAAACTTTTACCAGTTAAATGTGGAGCTGACGACGATTCGCGCGCTAATGGAAGTGGTTATATTTTAACAGGATACCAGGGTATTACATATGCTGCTGATCATGGTGCAAATGTAATTAACTGCAGTTGGGGCGGACAAGGCGCCGGGCCACTTGAACAAGAAGTAATTAATTATGCCACTATAAATAAAGGGTCTTTAGTAGTTGCAGCTGCAGGAAATGACAATGTTGCTACACCTTATTTTCCTTCTTCTTTAGAATATGTAATTAATGTTGCTTCAGTTGGAAGCACGGATGCAAAATCTTCATTTTCTAATTTCGGATACTCTATAGATTTGTGTGCTCCCGGAAGTAATATACGTTCTACTACCTACAACAATGCTTATGGAAGCATGAGTGGAACTTCTATGGCGTCTCCTGTTGCAGCAGGTGCTGCTGCAATTGTTAAATCACAATTCCCCAACTACACCATGCTTCAAGTTGGTGAACAGTTGCGTGTAACTTGCGACAATATAAATAGTGTTAACTCAAGCTATACAAATCGATTAGGTTCAGGTCGAATTAATTTATTCAACGCTCTAACTGCCAACAAACCATCCTTAAGAAGTCAGAATAGAGTTGTTACTGATAAGAACGACGATGCCATAGTTGCGAACGATACTATGCGTATTTCAATGGATTTTGTAAATTATTTAGCTCCAACCACTAATGCCACTGTTACTCTTACAGCTGTTGCAGGCGGTGGATTTGTTACAATATTAAATGGCACTTATACCATTGGTCAATTAAACACATTAGCGCTTGCAAATAACGGCTCCGTTCCTTTTTCAGTTAGAGTAAGACCTACAGCACCTGCTAATCAGTTAATTTCTTTTAAATTAACTTACACTGATAATGCCACATCTTATTCATCAGCCGAATATTTTGATGTTTATGTTAATGTTGACTACATAAATATAAATGTTAATCAGGTAGCCACTTCCATAACAAGTAAGGGAAGAATTGGTTATAACGCCAGCGGACAAGGACAAGGCATTGGTTTTACTTACAAAGGAACAAATGTTCTTTATGAAGGCAGTCTTATGATTGGTAATGCAAGCAAAGTAAGCGACATGGCACGCAATAATGCAGGCGGTGCCGACGAAGATTTTGTTTCATCTGTAAAAGTAAGCAAAGTTGGGCCTTTAGTTTCTGATTTTGATGCCTATGGCAAATTTAATGACGGTGGAAATACTAAAGGAGCACTTCCTGTTAGCGTTAAACATTACGCCCATGCATGGTCCCAAGCCCCAAATGATAAATACATTATGGTTCGTTACATTATTCAAAATACCGGAACAACTCCTTTAAACGACATCTATGCTGGTATTTTCTGTGATTATGATATTGATGATTATACAAAAAATAAAGGTGATCAGGATGATGCTTTAAGACTTGGTTATTCTTATACGCTTTCTGCTAATGTAGTTTATGCGGGTGTTAAACTTTTAAGTTCAGGTCCTTTTATTCACCATGCAATAGATAATGTTGGGGGAGCTACACCAGTAGATTTTACCAACGGAAGCGACTTTGATTTTAAAAAGGATTCAGTTATGAAAATTAGCAAGCCGCAGGATAATTATGGCACAGCAGGAGGCGACGTAATACAAACTGTATCTAGCGGACCATTTAACATTGCAGCCGGCGACTCTGTTGAAGTTGCGTTTGCTTTACTTGCAGGTGATGATGTAAACGATATTAAGGGTTCGGCTACTGCTGCTCAAACTAAATACGATGAGTTGTTTACCCCAACCGGAATTTACGCTGCTAAAAATGAAGGATTTGGTTTGAAAGCTATATACCCTAATCCAAGCAAAGGAAATACCTCTGTTTTAATAAATTTAAATAGAGATTCTAATGTTAAGATTGAAGTTTTAAATCTTGCCGGACAAACTGTATATACCCTAATAAAAGAATTAAATCAAGGTGAAAACAAAATCGATCTTGCTTTAGATAAATTAGCAGCCGGACAATACATTGTTAAATTTGTTAACGATGATAAAGTTCAATCTCAAAAACTCACAATTATCGAATAGTTGTTTTTAACTAAATACAATAAAAAAAGGGCGAAAATTTTCGCCCTTTTTTTATTTCATATTAGCTAAATAACTAGCTAAATACTCTTGTTCCGTTTGCCCGGGTGTTGGAATAAATTCTGCTTTCTTCATTTGGTTTAAAAAAAATAAGTCCATAACGGAAGAATATCCACTTCTGCATATAATTTTATTTGCACCGGAAAACAACTCCACCAACTGGGAATCGCAGGCGTTATTAATAATTTCAATAGAGGAGGAATTACAATTTACCGTTTCTCTCGTAAAAACTCCACGAACTAACTTTAAATTTTTATTACTTAATAAATACTCCTTAATTATTTTATTTTCCAAAATAGATCGTTGGGGCTCCGGGCCAGATAATATTGCTAAGTCATAACGATCGCTCGATATATTCGACAACCTTAAATTAATAAACCGACTTAAAGGGCCGATGTATTTTATCCTGTTATCATTAAAATAATTTCTCGATAATTTACCAGCTAAACTTATTGAAGAGCTCTCAAAATCGGGCACCCAAATTTCGTTAAAAGGCTTATAAAAATTGGCATGTAATTTAGAAGCAATATAAGATAGACTGAAAGGGGCTTTAACGTATAACTGATGAGTAAGGTAGATAGAATAAATAGATGAATTATAAATTCCCGGACGATTATCACTAACAATTAAATTAATTTCGTATTGCTTAATTATATCACTTACTTCCGTTCTCTCCATATTAACAATTTTAGAATATCCTGCATAAAGCTTAAATAAATTAAAATATGTAAGCATTTTATTGCTTCCATATTTAACATCGGGGGAATTACACTCTATAAAAGTTAAACCGGGGTAATACTTTTTTAGCCAAAGAAGAGCATTACCGTTACTACAAATTACAACACAATTAGCATATTTAATAGCCGTATTAATAAGAGGTACCATACGTGAAGCGTGACCCAAACCCCAGTTTAAGACACCAAACAATATATTTTTACCTGTAAATGTTTGTTGTATTTGAAATTCGCTTAGCAAAATATTAATGGTAAATTTGAAAAAAAATTAGGTAAGTGGCTAAGCGAAAATTACAACAATTTGCCGAATTAAATACATTTAAAAATGTGTTTCAAAATCCTCAACTGGACGAAACTATTCCGGATATGGAAATAAAAGGCAATTGGAACCAGAACTTTTTCAAAAACAAAAATCCAATTATTATTGAGCTCGGATGCGGAAAAGGAGAATACACAGTAGGTTTAGCTCTTAACAATCCACATTTAAATTTTATTGGATTGGATTTAAAGGGGAATCGAATTTGGACCGGTGCCAAGCAGGCAATAGAGAATGGTTTAAACAATGTAGCCTTTGTTAGAACTCGAATAGAAAACATAAGAAGCGTATTTGACGATAAAGAAGTGAGCGAAATATGGATAACATTTCCGGATCCACAACCAACAGAAAAAAGAGAAAAGAAAAGATTATCAGCACCTCGTTATCTTAGTCTTTATCAAAAAATCTTAAAAAAGAATGGGCTTATTCATCTTAAAACGGACAACAGGCCATTTATGGAATATACGCTGGAAATGGCTACTCATTTTAAATTTAATATATTAACACACACCTTCGACTTATATTCTTCAGAGGAAAACAGTTACATCTTAAAACACCCCGAGTTAAAACAAATTCAAACCTATTACGAAAAACTATTTAGTGCCAAGGGCTTTAAAATAAACTATTGCTGTTTCGAAATAAATGATAATCCTATTAATTGGGCAAAAAAAACTGAGTGAGAAAAAAACCACTAACAGGCAAGAAGAAAAAAAATTAACGCAGAATTTTGCGAACAAAAGCAACCGTAAAATAACTCATTAAAAACACTCCACAGAAACCTTCAAAGGTGGCAATAAACTTTAATCCCCCGTGAGGAAAATAATCACCGTATCCGATAGTAAAAAAAGTAATTGCACTGTAATAAAAAGCAGTATGAATAGAATGAAGCTCAGGTTCCGATAAACCGGTAGCTATATAACCAAAACTTGTAAAATACTCCGAAACAAAGAAATATATAAAACTAAACGCTGAATATACAATAACCATATTCATTAACACTCTTATCGGATTAGTTGCGTAACGCCCAATAAAATCGAAAACATATTTTTGAAAATAATAAACTGAAAAAGCAGCATATTTTTTAAATACATTAGTGCTGTTTAATTCTTCCTCTAAATTTCCTTTAGCTTCACAACGTTTAAATTCTAAATAACAAAAATCTTCATCCTCATACTGCCCATTATTTCTAAAATTCTCTTTCAGCAATCTAAACTGTTCTGCTTTATCTATTATTCTGGTTTCACTTTGATTATAAATTAAATCCTTTACTTTATTTTTTCTCCAATCTATAAAGAGTCTACCCAAAATACGCATCCCCTTTATATTTAAAAGGTCTATATGAATTTGCTCATCATCCGGATCAAAATCCATAATATCTCTAATGATGGTTTGAGATAAATCGATTTGATGGCATTTTTCTACTCTAAAATCCACAAACAAATTAAAAGCACAACCATTAAAAGAGAGTGTTTCAGCTTTAGCATTTTTAAAAGACAATGAACCTCCACCAAAATCTACCTGATCAAATTGTGCATCACCCTTACCAAAATCAGCAAAATCGAAGTGTTTGTCACCAAAACCAAACAAAGCACTTCTAAACAAAACCTTACCCTCACCAAACTCAACACCTTCAAAAATTACATCACCGTCGTTAAAATCGGCTCTTCTAAAATCTATTTTACCTCCACCAAACTCTAAATTTTTAAAATCCTTTTTACCCTTTCCAAACACAACTCGTTCAAAATTTACGTCGCCCTCACTAAATTTGGCAAACTTAAAATCAATTAAACCATCTCCAAATTTTGCCTGTTTAAAATCAACATTTCCATGACCAAAATCGGCATTTACAAAATTAATGGCACCAGATCCAAAATTTGTACTACCAAATAGCACATCGCCCTTACTAAATGAGGCAAATTGGAATGACTTATTCCCCTTTCCAAATTTTACTTTTTTAAAGTTTACTTGGTCTGCATTAAAAATTGAATTTGAAAAATCTATATGCCCATGACCAAATACAGATTGTTCGAAAATGATTTTATCACCGGTAAACTTTGAGTAAGAGAAATCAACTTTAGTATCGCTGTCGAAAAAACTTTTTTTAGAAGAAAAATTATTTAATTCTATAAAAACAGAATCATCTAAACCACGTTCTACTCTGTATTCGGTTAAAGAAAAATTTTTAATGTATGCATTATTGAGATTTAACTCCTGTTTTTTTTCTATCCAATCGTAAATAGTTTCTTTCGAAATATAGCCAAGCTTAACTTTATCAACTAATTTACCAATATCATCAAAGAAAGATACATAAACAGTTTTATCGAAGCTCCTGAATGGTTTATCTTCAATATCGATTGTGTAATTTAAATCTTTAGAATCTAATATAGACTGATCAATCATTTAAATAATTAATTAATTAAATATAAATTAAAAAGATCAAAAGTCATCTTTTTTAGTTTCAAAAAGTAAATTATAAATAAATTCACCAATTATTAGTTTAGATAAATAAATGATAAAAGAATTTATCACGAAGCAATTAATTATATTTTTCCTTAAATATTATTTTTTGCGAAATTAATTCTTTTAAAACCGGTTCGTATATATCTTCAGTAACGGGTATAACTACACCTGTTGATTTTATTTTACCGGTAAGCAACAGCTTTACACAAATTGCAGCCGGTAAACCAACCGTATTGGCCATTGCTGTATAGGTTTGATCGAGACCTTTTACAACCAAAGATGATGTTAATTTATAGGTCTTACCATTTAATTTATACTCGAACAAATGCTGCATTAAAACAAGATCGAGATCTTGAGGTTTAAGCACCCATTTTCTTTCTAATAAATCCTGCAAAAGCTGTGCAGGGCTACCCAATTTAAGTCTTATTTTTTCTGAGCCATCCAACATCCCTAACCACTCAATAGGTTCAATATCCTTTAAAGTGGCTTCGCTACCCATAAATTGCAGTAATCTATTTTTTAGAGACTCGTTAGACTTGGGCAGAAAACTGGCAATTAATTCTGAATATGCTTTATTTTCAATTTCGTTTAAAATGTAGGTATCATCTGTTAATCCTAATTTAACAAACACATTCCATGATTTACAATAACCGGCGTAGCGCAATGTTCCTCTTAATAGGGTGGGAATGTCTTTTAAACCATAAGGTTCGCGGTAACTAAGCGAATCGCGATTAGCATAAGCGTCAAAAGTTCCTATTCCTTCAAACTCTATAGGTTCTGTTTGGATAAAAATGCGATTATAAGGAATATATTTTAATTCATTTTCTTCAATATATTGCGCAGTGCCTTGTCCGGCCAAAATCACGTTCCGAGGATTCCATGTAAATTTATAACCCCACGGATTATCATTAGATTCCGGTGCAACCAAACCTCCACAAAAAGATTTAAAGGAAGTTATTTCAGCGCCTTTCGATTTAAGCTCATTAATTATTTGCATTGCGCTCATGTGATCTATTCCCGGATCTAAACCCACTTCATTTAAAAACAAAAGCCCTGCCTTTTTAACTTCCTCATTAAGTTGCGCCATTTCTTTCGAAACATAGGATGCGGTAACCAAATTTTTACCGAGTCTTAAACAATCTTTAGCTACATTAATATGCATCGTGGCAGGCAACATGGAAACCACAACATCTGCCCATGAAATTTCTGTTTCTCTTTCGTTATCATTATTAATATCAAATTTTATTGCTTCACCATTGGGATGATTATTAACTTTTAACTTTGCAAAATCCAAATGAGTATCGCCAACTTTAATTTTCCAGTTAAATTCATTGGAATGATCTAACAGATATTTAATTAAGGCAGAAGAAGAACGTCCGGCACCTATAATCAGAATATTTTTCATTTTAATAATTTGCCCCGAAATTACAACATATGAGGTAGAGACCAAGCATGGTTTTATAAAAAAAGAAGCCCTGAGGCTTCTTTTTTTAAATGAGAAATAAAATATCTACTATCTAACCAAAGTAAACGTTCCCGTTAACTGACGGCGTTTTGAAAATATGTCTCTGAAATTAATTCTATATACATATACATCCTGTTGGCAATCATCATCATAATTTTCCACTTTACCATCCCAGCCCTTGTTGTTTATATCTTCTATTCGGGCAATATAGTTCCCCCATCGATCGTATATACGCATCTCAAATTCGATAATTCCTATACCCTTAGGCATAAAATAATCGTTAAAATTATCGCCGTTAGGTGTAAATGCATTGGGAACGTATAACGTCCAATCAGGTCCAATATAAACTGTTTTGCGAATGGTATCCAAACATCCATATTCAGTTTGTACTATTTGGGTAACGATGTATTTACCCGAATCGGCGTATTCATGTAAAAATCCTTCCCCTATTTCGTTTATAACTATTGTTGAAGTACTGTCGCCAAAATCCCAATATACCGTGTCGGCTCCACTGGAAAGATCTGAGAATAAAATGGTTGGTTTTAAAACGGTTGTTGGTTGAGGACCAAAATTAAAATCGGCCACTGGTAAAGGATAGGCCTGAACGTAACTAAATAGAGTAGTATCATCTGTACAGCCATTATTGGTAACAACAAATAAAGAAACCGAGTAGGTACCAGCCTTGTAAATATTAACTACAGGGCTACCACTACTGGTTATGTTTGTTGAACCATCTCCATAAACCCAACTGTAGGTGGCAATTTGATCGTTGGCGGTTGGATTATTAATAGAAGTGACACTGGATAAGTTTGTAAATGATACAGGCAATGGTTCACATCCCCGCAATGGATCTCCAAGAAAATTAGCCTTTGGTAATGGGAAAACTATAACATCCTTACAAATTGAATCCCGACAGTTTTTATCTGAAGAAGTATACAAACAAACATTATATTTATTTTCTGCAGCATATAAGTGGCTTGGACTAAGTTGAGTTGAATTATTACCATCGCCAAATGTCCACGAATAACTGGCTATTTGCCCTATACTGTTTATTGTAGAAGTATTACTAAAAGCGGTACTATTGTTAAAGCATACATTAGGTGCTGTAAAATTGGTTTTAGGTATCGGATTAACCATTATATTTTTAACCAATGTATCATAACAATTAAAATTTGTAGATACAATTAATTTTACGGGGATACTTCCTTCAACCGGAAAAACAAATTGTGGATTTTGTTGCGTATTGTCGATAGAACCATTATTTAAAAAATCCCAAGCCCAGGTAACAACGGTTTCTCCGGGAGCAGAGATTAAACTGGTATCCTGAAAAGAAGAAGCTGATCCAAAACAAACAGCATCCGGGGTAAAATTTGCGGTAGGCTGTTGATGAACAGAGATACTATCTGATACCGTATCTCTACAACCAAAATTACTTATAACAATCAATCCTACCAGATAATCACCATAGGTATAATTATGAGTAGGCTGCGCTCCGGAGGCGTCAATATTAAAAGTACCTGTTAAATTAAAGTCCCAATTATAAGTTGCTATAGTACCATCACTTACCGAAGAAGTTGTGCCATTAAAACTGGCGACCTGATATTCGCAAATATCCGATGCTGAAAATGAAGCGTTGGGCTTGCAATAGGCTTGCACTGTTTTGGAAATAGTGGACGTACAACCTGAGTCGGATGTAACGGTTAAGGAAACCGTATAAGTATTACAAACACTATAATTATGAGTCGGAGCACTGGTAGCATCAGTGCTATTATCTCCGAAGTTCCAACTATAGGTATTTATTATAGCCGGACCCGTAATAGTTGATGTATTATTAAAAGTAAGTGCATCATAAAAACAGGCATTATTAAACGTAAAATCAGGAGTTGGAATATAATTTACATAAACAGACTTAGAAACAGAATCTTTACAACCGTGGTTTGTTATAACCAAAAGCTCAACAGTTTTAGTACCCCCCACTGTAAATGAATTACTAGAATTTATACCAGAAGCATCTAAAGTACCGTTATTGTCAAAATCCCAACTAAATGCGCTAATATTATCCGGTGTAGCAACTGTAGATGCGGACACAAAACTCGTAGGAGAATTAGCACAAACTATATCAAAACTAAAATCTGCAACAGGCATTGGCCAAACATTTACAGATTTAGTAACTGTATCCTTACAACCAAGGGCTGTTGTAGTAACAAGCGAAACGTTATATGCTCCAACAACACCCGGAGTATGATTAGTTGTTTGACCATTGTATTCAAAACTAGCTATTGAAGAATTAACATCCCACTGATACGTTGATATAGTGCCTGAAGAAACTGATGAAGGTGATCCATTTAAGGTGTTGGGCGCATTTAAACAAGCGTCGGAAAAAGTAAAATCAGCAACGGGCAAAGGATGAACGGTAACGGGCATTGTAGTATCGTTACTACAGTTATTAGAGTTTGTAACTACCAAAGTAACATTAAAGGTTCCGGGAGCTGTGTAAACATGCGTAGGATTTTGGGAGTTAGAAGTATTGTTGGTATTATTGGGATCACTAAAAATCCAAACCCATTGCGTATTGGTTCCACTTCCTGGAGTTGAGGAATCGGTAAAATTTGTAACCTGATTAAAACAAGGCGAATTGGCTGTAAAATTAGCAATAGGGGCCGCATTTACTGTAATTTGCATAGTGGTATCAGAAGAACAAACACCATTTACCGTTACACTCATATAAACTGTAAATGTACCGCCAGTTAAATAAGCGTGTGTGGGATTAGATTGAGAACTTGTATTATTGGCCCCGGATGATGGTTCACCAAAATTCCATGAATAGGTTGGATTTGTACCGCCATTTAGAACAGAGCTCGAACTATTAAAAACAGTAGGATTGCCCAAACAAACCGTATTAGCTGAGAATACAGCTTTTGGTAAAGGACTCACAACCACATTTAGAGTAGTATCAGCCACACAAGGTGGCCAGGTAATACTTAGTTTTACCGGGTACGTACCGGCTGCCGGAAAAGTATAAGAAGGACTTTGCGTTGTATTATCATTAACCCCGTCATTGTTAAAATCCCAGCCCCACTGGGTAATTCCTCCAACAGGAGTACTCGCATCTGTAAACTGAGTAGGGTTACCGGCGCAAATAACCGAAGAAGTAAAATTAGCAGTAGGTCGTCCCGGATTTCCAGCAATAAGAGTATCGATGGTATATGAACAAGAAGAACCAGCCTGCGGAACTATGGTAACGGTATAATTACCTGGAACATTTACGCTAATTGGATTTGTGTTTGATGAATATCCATTTGGTCCAGACCAGTTATAGCTCGTACCCCCCGAAGGAGCTGTTAATGTTATAAAATCTCCTCCACAAATAGCTGGAGAACTGGATAAAATACCCAAGGGTTCACAGGATGCATCAATATAGGCCCAGCCACTGTGACCGGTTTGAGAGCAGTCGGCAACGGTAACCTCCAATGTAACATTTTGTCCAACAAAATTAGCGAGCGGAACAACAACCGTTTGCCAGTTTAACCAATAGTAAGTAAGGCCTCCTGAATTGTAAGACTGAAAATTAGAAGTACCCTGTCCTACAATTACCGAATAATCTGCACAACTAAATGTAGTGCCATCGGGCTTTAGAACCCTAATAGTAAAAAATGGTTTTTCCTCAACTGTATGGCTAGTTCCTGGATCTTCGAGTACCACTGCATACTTAACAGTAAAACTGGTTGTTGAAGGAGATACTGTAAAGGTTTGTGAAATTCGGCTGGCACTTCCGTTTGGAGGTGGAACGTGGTTTAATAAACAAGCAAAATTTCCTCCACCGGGAGGCACTCGCGTTAATCCTGGAATTACGGGGTCGTTACCAGTACTAACTACCTGAGAAAGAGAGCAATCATTATTGTTAGTTAAGGAGAAATCATAAGGAGTACCCGAATTTGCACTACCGGCATTTGTTCCGGTAGCACATACCCAACCGTTGGTGTTACCAGATTCAAAACCGGCATTTGTACAAGCCGCCATTACCTGATCAGGCTTGGGATTGTTGCGTTGATTTAAAAATAAATCAGATAAATAATCGTATTGCTCGCCTTTATCTCCAGTAGTGTTATAATTATTCAGGATAGCGGTTAATTCCAAAATTTTTTGATCGGTGTATTGGTAGAGTTGATCAACACTCATATTTTGTTCCCAAATTTTTCTTCTGGCAATTTTCTTTTCATTAATTAAGTAGGGCTTTAAAAAAATTAAAGCCTCCTGAATTTCATTATCAGAAAGGCCTTTAAATAATTTATTGCGAACGTAAAGCTTATATTCACTGGTCTCTATATGTTTTAGAGTTTGTCGGATTAATAGCTCCTTTTGATGCAGATGTGCATGTTTAGAAGTTTTAGATTGGGCATTTTGAGCGTTTGTAATTTGAGAAAAATTAAATGCTAATGCAAAAAATAGGATCTGAAGTAAAAATTTCCTCATGCCTTAAATATTGGTTGATATGAATATACGAAAATAAAACCTTTTTAAAAAGGTTTATAAACTAAACTAAAATCAGATTAATCTAAATTAGAGTTTCGGATTTAAAAAATGAAGGGTTTGGTGCTCGGGAGAGCCAGATAAAGGGACAAAATCGTACTCCCAACTGGCCATTTTAGGTAAACTCATTAAAATACTTTCCACTCTTCCATTGGTTTCTAATCCAAATTTAGTTCCCCGGTCGTAAACAAGGTTAAACTCCACGTATCGTCCCCTTCGGAGTAATTGCCACTGTTTGTTTTGTTCGGTAAATGGCAAATCCTTGTTTAAATTAATAAGTTCTAGGTAGGTTGGTGCAAAAGTATTGCCCACTTCTTTAACGAAATTAAAAAGGCCCGATTTATTAAGCATTGTAGCGTTTTCGTTAAGATGATCGAAAAAAATACCCCCAATTCCGCGTGTTTCATTACGATGTTTTATGAAAAAATATTCATCGGCCCATTTTTTAAACTTTGGATAGAAATCCATTTCATGTTTATCGCAGGCGTTTCTTAACTGCAAATGAAACCAATGCGCCTGCTCTTCATTAACATAATGAGGGGTTAAATCTATACCTCCACCAAACCACCAGGTGCCATCATTCATTTCAAAATAACGCACATTCATGTGAATAATAGGGACCCAAGGATTTAAAGGATGAATTACAATCGAAACCCCTGTAGCTAAAAAACTGGATGCATTTCCGGTTTTAGACTCTTTTTGGAGAAAGGCAGGCAAATTTCCTTCAACACACGAGAAATTAACTCCACCCTTCTCTATTACATTACCCTCCTTTATTACCCGTGTTAATCCACCTCCACCTTCGGGTCTGCTCCATTCATCTAAAATAAATTTACTTTTGCCATCGGCAATTTCAAGCGCATTACAAATTTCGAGCTGAAGCGATTTAAAATAAGATATAATATCCTGAGTCATTACTTAACTATTTGAGGTGCTATGTTTTTTAGACTGACCAAGTAAACATGTCGGTTCTCAAAACCGCTTTCGTCAGCTGTTTTATAGAAATTAAATTCGTTTTGAATACCAATGGCCGGAAATTTATTTAAATTAAGCAATGCATCTTTTCCTTTTAAAGCAAGTGGGAAATAATACATCCCTAAATCAAAACCCTGAATTGCATAACGGTTTGGCTCTACACCAAATAATGCCTGATAGGCTTTTGCCATCTGGATAAAACTATCGCTTTTGTAATCAACAAAATAATAATTAGGGAGGATGGTATTGGTCTTAGCCAAACGCTTTGTTTCAACATTGCTAAAATTAAACCACGAATCCGTTCCAATTAAGGTAATATTAGAGTCTTTAGATAAATACAACTTTGTAACTAACTCGGTTATTTTGGGCTGATCATTAATCGGAGTGATAAATATCTTCTGCTTTCCATCGTTTAAAAGATTTTCAATTTCGGCAAAGCCTTTTTTAACGCTTATCATTTTTAAAGAATCTTTGTATCCAATAAAATTTTTCTTAATAATATTTACTAGAGAAGTCTCTTTACTGTTTTCGTCAGTTATTAGATAAATCTTTTCGCCTGACTTATTTTGCTTAACAAAATTACAAATGGCCTCCATTTGGGTATGTTGACTAGCTACTATCTTACTTGCATAAACGTTACCCAATAAAACTTTATTTATTTGAGAGAAAGGTGAAACTAGAGGTATTTTATATTTTTTAGAAAATAAGGTTGCTTGTTGTAAACGTTCATTATAAAGTGGGCCAATTAACAAATCCACACCAGCCACTTCAGGTTTAGCCAAAACCTGAACCAAGTCGAGCGAGTCTCCACTAACATCATAGGTATGCACCTCAAAATTATACCCCATAGATACACAGCTATCTATAGCCAGCATGAGACCCTGATAAAAATCTATACCCAGCAATGATTTAAAATAAATATCATGATTAACGGAGCCAACAGAATCGCTTTCATAATTTTGCATATTTAAATAGAAGGGAAGCAGCACGGCAAGTTTAATAAGGCGCGATTTATCGTTTTTAGAGGTATCAGAATTTGTAAAAGTGGATAATGAACTAGGTTTCTCAAGTTTCTTTTGCTGATTATCTTCATTTATAACAAATGAATCTTTTTTATCAGGCTTTTGATAGGTTGGAACCGTAATTTTTTTTGGTATTTTAATAATCTGACCCGTTTTTAATCCCGTCTCCAACTCTGGATTAAATCTTACAATTTCATCCATCGAAATATTATATAATTTAGAGATGGCATAGAGCGTTTGTTTAGGTTCGGCTTTATGCTCGGTATAAGATCCAACCGGGATTGTTTTTTGATCGAGTTCTAAATTGTTTGATTGAACCACTGATTTATCACGAGCCGGTATTTTTAATTCCTGTCCCTCTTTAATTCCGCTTATTAGTTCGGGGTTTTCTAATATTAAATCATTTTTAGTTAATCCGTATACATTGCAAATGGAATAGATGGTTTGCCCTTTTTCAACGGAATGTAAATAATATTTTACTCCCTCTATTGTTTGAGTTTTTGTTGATTTTTTAATTTCAGAATTTTGAGCAATGGCCATAAATGCTGATAAAATCAACATCAACCATACACTAAGCCATTTAATTTCCTTCATGCGTTAATCAAAAACTTAAACAAAAATTATTCCCATTCTATGGTTGCAGGCGGTTTAGAGCTAATATCATAAACTACACGATTAATGCCTTTAACCCGATTAATAATTTCGTTAGAAATTTTAGCAAGAAATTCGTATGGTAAATGAATCCAGTCGGCAGTCATTCCATCAGTGGAAGAAACAGCTCTCAAAGCCACTACATTTTCGTAAGTACGTTCATCGCCCATAACCCCTACCGATTGTATGGGTAAAAATATAACCCCGGCCTGCCAAACGTTGTTGTACAAACCATCTCTCTTTAAGCCATCAATAAAAATGGAGTCGGCTTCTTGTAAAATTCTCACTTTATCTTCGGTAACATCACCCAAAATTCTTATGCCCAAACCAGGTCCAGGGAAAGGATGTCTGTTTAAAATCACATCCGGCATACCCAATGCTCTTCCCACTCTGCGCACTTCATCCTTAAAAAGAGTATTAAGTGGTTCAACTACTTTTAATTTCATGGTTTCAGGCAAGCCCCCAACGTTATGATGAGATTTGATAGTAGCTGAAGGTCCCTTAACAGAAATGGATTCAATAACATCGGGATAAATAGTTCCTTGTCCCAACCATTTAACATCTTCTATTTTATTCGCTTCATCATCAAACACCTCAATAAAAACTCTGCCAATTATTTTTCTTTTTGTTTCGGGATCCGATACGCCTTTTAATTCGCTGTAAAATTGGTCCTTAGCATTTACGCCTTTTACATTTAAATTAAGCGCTTTATAACCATCCAATACTTGTTCGAATTCATTTTTACGCAACAACCCGTTATCAACAAAAATACAGTACAAATTTTCTCCAATGGCTTTATTTAAGAGAACTGCAGCTACTGAGCTATCGACCCCACCACTTAAACCTAAAACAACTTTATCGTTTCCTAATTTATTCTTTAACTCGGCTATAGTTGTTTCAATAAAAGAAGCAGGAGTCCAATCTTGCTTACATCCACAAACATCAACTACAAAATTCCTTAACAACTGAAGACCTTCAGTGCTGTGTGTAACTTCGGGGTGAAACTGAATAGCAAATGTATTTTCCCCATCAATCTGATAACCGGCGCACGCTACATCATGCGTGCTGGCTATTACTTCAAAATGACCCGGCAGCTCGGTTATGGTATCTCCATGACTCATCCATACCTGAGAATTTGGCTGAATACCTTTAGTTAAAGGAGAATGAGCACTAATAAAATTAAGATTTGCACGGCCATATTCTCTAATTTTTGAAGGGGCAACATTTCCACCTTCTAAATGCGCCAGAAGCTGGGCTCCATAGCATACCGCTAAAAGAGGTAATTTGCCTTTAATCTGACTTAAATCGGGGCGAGGAGACTCGGGATCTCTTACCGAAAATGGGCTGCCACTTAAAATAACCCCTTTAATATGGGGACCAATGGCAGGAAAATTATTAAACGGGTGGATTTCACAGTAAATATTAAGTTCGCGAACCCTGCGTGCTATTAATTGGGTATACTGCGAACCAAAATCTAAGATTAAAATAGTTTCGGATTGCATGGCTCAAAGATAACATTAATAGTTTATTACTTTAAAAGTTCAATGCTTAATTAGCAATTTAACCTCAAGCATTTAAACACATCGTTATCGCTTATTTTAACTTTTATTTAATGTAAATTAGAGATCATTCGTTGGTATATTAACTTAAAGATTAAAATCTTAATTCCTTAAATTTGGTTATTAATATAGTTTGACTAGATCAATTAAAATATGGGCGTTATTTTTTTTCTTCCTTTTAAATAAGGTTGAAGCCCAAGTCATTATAAATGAAATATCTCAAGGATTACCTGCTACCGGATCTGGCAGAGCTGAATATGTAGAACTCATCGTTGTAGGGACCCCAAATTGTACCAGTGTTTATTGTGCAGATATAAGGGGTTGGGTAATTGATGACAATAATGGCTCGCACGGAACAAACGGAATAACACCAGGCTGTCTAAGATTTTCTGATGATGCACAGTGGCAATGTGTTAAACCAGGATCTATAATTGTAATTTACAACAATGTAGATCGAAATCCACAAATACCGCCCGATGACTCTACAGATATTAATAATGATTACGTTTATATACTTTCATCATCATCATCACTTTTAGAGAAGAACCCTACCCTCCCCAATTCAGCAAATTCGGCCTATCCGAGCACAGGTTTTACCAATAGTACATCAATAGGATCTGATCAAGTAATGATTTTTAACAACAGCGAAGATTGTTGCAAAATAATCAATCCTAACGGAAACAGCCAATATCAGGCAATAGGATGGGGAACAAGTGTGATCAATTACAATGTTTTTTTTGGTGGCAACACACAAAATAAAGTAATGTATTTAAAAAATTACCAGAACAAATCAGACCCTTTCATACAAAACAACTGGAGTATAGGAAATGCCGGGGTGGATGAAACTCCGGGGGCACCCAACACAGCAAATAATGCTATTTATATTAATAAACTGAGAACAAACAACATTACCTATATTCCATTAGGGGCTAATATTTCCTTTACTAACCCAAGTTGTAATGGAGTTTGCGATGGTGTTATAAACGTAGCCGGAACCAACAGTTACGGCAATTACACCTATACATGGTCTACTACACCCGTATCCTATACATCTACAGTAAGTAACCTTTGTGCAGGGTCTTACAAAGTAACCATAAAAGATGCTAGCGATTGTTTGCTGGATACCATTATTAAACTAACCGACTCTGTATTTAGCATTAGTGTAATTCCGAGTAACGCAACTATATGTTCGGGTCAGTCGCAAATATTAACAGCGGGTGGAGCCAACACATACCAATGGTTACCCAACAGTAATATTAGTTCCACAAACGGCAGTAGTGTTACGGTAAGTCCAATAAATAACACTCAATATACCGTAATAGGAAAAAAATTAAATTGCACTGATAGTATTATAGTTAATATCAACGTAAGCTCTAAGCCAATAATTAGTGTAGATACTTTGATTGAAGTTTGCTCAGGCAACTCCAAAACCATTCAAGCCACTGGGGCCAACAATTATACATGGTTTTCTAATGCAGGAATATTAAGCACATCTGGATCATCGGTAGTAGTTAGTCCAACGGTTGCTACCAATTATACTGTTATTGGATATATAGGCAGTTGTTCGGATACTGCTATTGTAAGAAGCGTGGTTAATAATATACCAAGTATAACAGTAAGTGGAGTAAATTCATTATGCAGAGGTGAAACAAGTGTTTTTCTGGCAAACGGTGCAAACACTTATACCTGGGCACCTGCAACAGGCCTCTCTAACCCATTTACAGCAAATCCTACTGTAACTGCGAATAGCTCTGTTAATTACTCTGTAATTGGTTATAATGGAATATGTTCTGATACAGCTTATATTAATTTAAGCGTTAGTCCCTCTCCTAATTTGCAATTTAGTGGCGATACTATTTTTTGTACCGGCGAACAAGTTACCTATCAGGCTACAGGTGCTTTAACGTATTCCTGGTTACCGTCTAGTAGCATTAGTTCAAGCACAGACTCAATTATTAGTGTTTTTCCATCACAAACCATAATTTATACCTTAATTGGCAGTATAAATAGTTGTAAAGACACCATTTTTATAAAAACTTTAGTAAGTGAGAAAGCCAAAATCATGGCACAAGGTGCTATTTTTTGTTTGGGCGATTCAGCCTATTTAACTGCAGGCGGTGCTGCTAATTATACATGGCAGCCTACTACAGGACTTAATTTAAGTAACACTTCCAACCCGCTTTGCCAAGTTTCTGCAACAACGGTATATACACTAACCGGAAACAACGAATGCCCCAATACCGAGGATACAGTTTTAGTAACAGTTAACGTTAATCCAAATCCTCAGATAGATCTTAAAGCCAGTTTATACGAAGGTTGTTTGCCACTTAGCGTAAACTTTAACAGTCTAACCTTAAATCAAGCCGAGTGTAATCGGAACTTTAATAATACCTTTTTTGCTAATTCATTTGATACTTCTATTACGTTTACGAGTGGTGATACCATTAATTTAAATTTTTGGGTAAAGGATAACAATGGTTGTACTAACGATACTCTAATTGAAAATTTTATCCAATTGTATGAAAGTCCTACTGCCAATTTCAACTTTAATCCATCCGCTACCGTAAGTGTATTTAGTCCAATTTTAGATTTAATAAATACCTCGGTAAATGCAACAGATTATAAATGGTATTTATTAAATGAAACAACTTCAACCCTTGCTTCACCCCTCATTAATATAACCGATACCGGAACATATCTGATAACCCTTGTGGCCTATAAAGGAACTTGCAGCGATAGTATGAGTAAGGAATTAAAAATAGTAGACGAAACTTTGGTTTTTATACCGAACAGTTTTAGTCCTAATGAAGATAACCTTAATGAAACCTTTACACCTGTTATTAGAGGGATTAATAAAAACCTCGACTATTCTTTTAAGATATTTGACCGATGGGGAAATGTATTTTTTAGTAGTAAAGAATATCCAAAGGGATGGAACGGCAAAAACGATACAAAATCAGCCCCACAAGATATCTATATCTACAATTTATTGTTTTACGATTTACAAAATAACAAAAGGGAATACAGGGGTGCTTTTACTTTATTTAGATAATTAATAAAGAATGCATACATCATTGCTTTATTTAATTTATCCATATTTTCTATTTAAATAGCTATAAAAAGCGCCTACAATACCTGATAGAATAATTGCAAATGTTTTCTTAATTTCTGCAGGAACAGATAAATAAATTAAAAAAAGAAACTGTTTAGATTTATATTTTAAATCGAATTATGTATTTTTAAATACTATTATGTTATGGCAAAAAAAACAGCAACTCGGCAATTAAATTTCAATACAACTTGGAATTATTCGGCATCACCAGAAAGTACAGATCATATTAAATTAAAAAAACAATATGATCTTTTTATTGGTGGAAGATGGGAGAAACCTAATAACGGCAAGTACTTTAAAACCATTAGCCCGGGTAACGAGGAAGTATTAGCGCTAATTGCAGAGGCCAACCAAAAGGATGTAGACAAAGCAGTTAAAGCGGCGCGTTTGGCTTATGAAAAAATCTGGAGCAAAATGCCGGCAAAAGAGCGCGGAAAATATATTTACAGAATTGCAAGGATGATACAGGAAAGGGCTCGTGAATTTGCGGTAATAGAAAGTATGGATGGCGGAAAACCCATAAGAGAAAGTCGTGATATTGATGTGCCATTAGCAGCTAATCATTTTTTTTATTACGCAGGATGGGCAGACAAACTTGAATATGCATTTCCAGGCAAGAAAGTAAATTCTATTGGGGTTACGGGACAGATTATTCCCTGGAACTTCCCCTTATTGATGGCTGCCTGGAAAATTGCACCTGCCTTGGCTACAGGCAATACTGTGGTTTTAAAACCAGCGGAAACAACTCCGTTAACCGCTTTAAAATTGGCTGAAATAATTGAAGAAAGCGGATTGCCTCCCGGAGTGGTAAACATTATAACAGGCAACGGATCTACCGGTGCAGCAATTGTTAATCATCCGGGCATCAATAAAATTGCATTTACAGGCTCTACAGGAGTAGGAAAAGTTATCCAAAAAGCAATTGCAGGAACTGATAAGAAGGCCACACTCGAATTAGGCGGAAAAGCGGCACACATTATTTTTGAAGATTCTCCGCTAGATCAGGCCGTAGAAGGTATTATTAATGGTATATTCTTCAACCAGGGGCATGTTTGTTGCGCAGGCTCCAGATTATTTATTCAGGAATCTATCGCAGAGAAAGTTATCCGCAAGTTAAAAGATCGGTTAAACACGCTTATAATTGGTGATCCATTAGACAAAAATACAGATGTTGGAGCTATCAATTCTAAAGAACAACTGGATACCATTAATAAATACATCAAAATAGGTATAAATGAAGGGGCTGAAATTTACCAGTCTAACTGTATACTCCCCCAAAAAGGATATTGGTGTAAACCCACGCTTTTTTTAGAAACCTCGCAATCGCATAAAATTGTTCAGGAAGAAATATTTGGACCCGTGCTTGCTGTTCAAACATTCAGGACAATAGAAGAGGTTATTGAAAAAGCCAATAATACTCCATTTGGTTTATCAGCTGGCGTATGGACAGATAAAGGATCTAAAATTTTTAATCTAACTACAAAATTAAAAGCAGGTGTTGTTTGGGCCAATACCTATAATAAGTTTGACCCCACTTCTCCTTTTGGTGGCTATAAAGAATCCGGATTTGGTAGAGAGGGTGGATTACACGGCCTGTTGCCTTATGTTGAATTAACCTAATAAGAGAGTTTTAAAGAGAAAAATGTTTAATTTTTTAGTCACAATTACAATTTAAAAATAAACTATGCCCAGAATAAATGTATTAAAAACTTATAAAATTTATATTGGCGGACAGTTTCCCAGAACAGAGAGCGGGAGATATTATGCGCTGAAAAGTAAATCAGGAGAAACAATTGCTAATGTGTGCTTAAGCTCACGAAAAGATTTTAAAAATGCTGTTGTTAGTGCCCGCAGTGCCTTTGGATTATGGAGTTCTAAATCTGCTTTTAATCGCTCGCAGATTTTATACAGAATTGCTGAAATGCTTGAGGGACGAAAAGCACAATTTATAGAAGAATTAATAATTCAGGGGTACTCCTCTTTAAAAGCAAAACAAGAAGTTGAAAACAGTATAGACCGCATCATTTATTTTGCAGGATGGTGCGATAAATACCAAGCCATAAATTCAAGCGTTAACCCCGTTGCTTCATCGCACTTTAATTTTTCTGTACCTGAACCTATGGGAGTTATTGCAATAATAGCAACAGAAGAAGATGGCTTGCTAGGACTTGTATCTGCTATTGCTCCTTGCATTGCCGGAGGTAATACATGTATTGTATTGGCATCCGAAAGCAAACCATTATGCTCAGTAACATTTGCAGAGGTAATTAACTCTTCCGATGTACCCGGAGGAGTTGTTAATATTTTAACCGGTTCCAGTATGGAGTTGCATACCCACATGAGTAATCACATGGACGTTAATGCAGTTGTTTATTGTCGTAACAACAAGAATGAACTTAAAACCATCAAAACCAACGCTGCATTAAATGTAAAGCGCATATTTGATTACGGAAAAATAAAATGGAACGATAAAAACGCTGAATCTCCATACTTCATTAACGATCTTCAGGAAATTAAAACCACCTGGCATCCAATTGAATTAATAGGAGGAAGTAGTGTAAAATATTAAGATTAATTTAAGGAATAGCCAGTTAGACAAGAAGAATTATTTTCTCTCACCAAAAATAAACGAAGGTTTTGTAGGAGCTTTCTTCCTTAGTTTAAATTTATCGATGGCATTAATTTTAATATATTCAACAGCCTCAGGGATATCGTCCGTAAATAAGAAGAGGTTTAAATCATCTTTACTAATTGTACCTTCTTTTATCATCAATTCAAAATGCTCAATTAATTTTAAGTGAAACGCTTTACACATAATCACAACCGGAAAACCCGCTGTCATTTTGGTTTGGATAAGAGTTAAAGCTTCAAAGAATTCATCTAAAGTGCCAACACCACCGGGCATTACAACAAAAGCATACGAATACTTCGAGAGAAGTACTTTTCTAACAAAAAAGTATTTAATATTTACCCATTTATCCAGATACTTATTTGGATGCTGTTCAAAGGGAAGTATTATATTACAACCTACACTATAACCTTTAGCCTCTTTAGCACCCCGGTTTGCGGCTTCCATTAAACCAGGACCCCCACCGGTTAAAATTGTAAACCCTAATTTTGAAATAGAAGCTGCTAAACTTTGTGTGATATGATAATACGGATGGTCTTCCTTAAATCGGGCAGAGCCAAATATAGTAACACAAGGCCCAATAAAGTGAAGGGCTCTGAAACCTTTTATAAATTCTAAAACTACTTTTAGGAGAAAAGCAAACTCTCTAACCCGAGACCGCGGTCCATCTAAAAACTGTTTCTCTTCTTGAGGAATCAAACTAACCCAGTAATTGTTTAACAAGCGTGCTAATGGCCTTACCATCTGCCTTTCCACTTAAAGATTTGGACGCCACACCCATTACTTTACCAAAATCGGCAGCAGAGCTTGCTCCAACCTGAGCGATAATTTCCTTAAGTGCGGCGGCTAACTCTTGCTCACTCATTTGGGCAGGCAAATACTTCTCAATAATCTCGGCCTGAAAAATTTCATCTGCAGCTAAGTCTTCTCTATTTTGCTGTTTATAAATATCAGCTGTTTCGCGACGTTGTTTAACCATCTTTTGTAAAGTTTTTAATTCAGCATCAGGAGAATTTCCATCGGGAGAAGTTTTAAGCAAAATAATAGCCGATTTAATGGCTCGAATTGCATCTAGCTTTTTTGAATCTTTTGCTAACATTGCGGCTTTAATGTCGGCGTTAATTTTTTCTTCTAAGGTCATACTTTAGTTTTTAGTTAAAATGTTATTAATAACTTGAATAATCGTTAAGAGATGATAAAAATATAAATCCATTCTATTACCAAAAAAAAGCCGGACTAGCCGGCTTTCTTTAATCAATTAGAATACTGTAATTTTTTTACTTAATTCTTCAATATAAGCTTTAAAACGTTTATCGGTTTCCATTAAATTATTTACTGTACGACAAGCATGAAGAACAGTTGCGTGATCTTTACCACCACAATGCATTCCAATACTTGCCAAAGAAGCCTTTGTTAAGTTTTTAGAGAAATACATGGCGATTTGACGAGCCTGAACAACTTCACGTTTACGTGTTTTGCTCTTCATTACATCAATTGGCAATTGAAAATAATCACAAACCACTTTTTGTATATAATCGATAGAAACCTCCCGAGCTGTGTTTTTCACAAACTTATCAATCATCTGACGAGCCAACTCGAGTGTAATTTGCTTTTTATTGTGGGTAGCTTGTGCGTTTAAGGTAATATACGCGCCTTCCAGTTCACGAACATTAGTAGTGATGCTGTAAGCTAAATATTCAATAACATCACGAGGAAGTTCAGTTCCATCTATGTAAGCTTTCTTTTCAAGAATAGCAATTCTAGTTTCTAAACCAGGAGACTGAAGATCTGCAGAAAGTCCCCATTTAAAACGGGAAAGCAAACGCTGCTCAATTCCTTGTAGTTCTACCGGTGGTTTATCTGAAGTTAAAATTAATTGCTTTTTGTTTTGGTGTAGGTGATTAAATATGTGGAAAAATACATCCTGAGTTTTTTCTTTACCACCTAAAAACTGCACATCATCAATTATCAGAACATCTATCATTTGATAGAAGTGAATGAAATCGTTAGTACTGTTGTTTTTTACAGCATCGATAAATTGATTGGTGAATTTTTCGGCGCCAACATACAAAACTGTTTTATTGGGAAAATTATTTTTAACCTCAATACCAATTGCGTTGGCCAAATGCGTTTTACCAAATCCAACACCGCCATATATGAGTAATGGATTAAAAGCAGTTTCTCCAGGTTTTTTTGATACTGCAAACCCAGCGCTTCTAGCTAAACGATTACAATCACCCTCTACAAAATTATCAAAGGAGAATGTAGGATTAAGTTGAGAATCTACAGTAACCTTACGTAAACCCGGAATAATAAACGGATTTTTGATTGGATTGTTACTTAAATCCATAGGCATTGTAACCGAAGGATTATTTAGAGCCTTTGCATTGGGAGATGGCACTTTAACCGTAACTGGTTTTGCTCCACCAAAGGCATTCTCCATTACAATACTGTATTCTAATTTACCTTCATTCCCTAACTCCTTTTTCACTACTTTGCGTAAAAGAATTATATAGTGTTCTTCAAGCCATTCGTAAAAAAACTGACTGGGTACCTGAATAGTTAAAACCTTATTTAAAAGCTTTATTGGTTTAATTGGTTCAAACCAAGTTTTAAATGCTTCGGGTTTAACATTATCTTTTACAATCTCTAAACAATTCTCCCATACTTTTTCAAAATCTTTTTCCATTAAAAAATCAGCTCCTTTTAAATATTTATTAATATAACGTTGTTAAATCTTTTCGGGACTACGAAAGTAATTTTATAAGTGATAAAAGCAAAAAAAAAACAAAAAAAAATCTTATAAATATTTTCGCTAAACACTTGCATTTCTCAAAACTTTTATTGCCAAACCATCAACATTTTTTTTCTTCGAATTTTTCTCGAAATAAAAATCAACTCTACCTAAATTAATTCCTGCCCAACCCGCCTGAACCACCCAAACCTCTTTACCTTCACGATTAATCATAACATGAGGTTTATCTATGAATGTATGGGTATGAGCACCTACAATCAAATCGATATTTTTGGAATGTTTAGCTAAAACGAGATCACTTAATTTCTTATCATCGGGGTATTTATATCCCAAATGCGATAAGCAAACTACCAGGTCGCACTTTTGGTCTTTTTTAAGAAAATAAGCCTGTTCGGCCGCCTTTACCATTGGATCGAGGTATAGCGTTTTACCATAATTAATTTTCGAAACCAAGCCATCCAGCTCAATTCCCAATCCAAACACACCTATTTTAATTCCATCCTTTACAAAAATTTTACTTGGTATTGTTTTTCCGGCCATGGGGGTGTCCGAAAAATCATAATTACAATTTATCAATGGAAAGTTAGCTGAGCCAAGCGGTTTAACCAAACCTTCCAAACCATTGTCAAAATCGTGGTTTCCTATGGCAGATGCATCGTATCCCATCATCGACATTAATTTAAATTCCAGTTCTCCCTTATAAACATTAAAATATGGAGTGCCTTGAAAAATATCACCGGCATCAAGCAACAAGGTATTTGGATTTTGTTTTCTAATCTCCTTAATAATGCTAGCTCTTCTGGCAACACCCCCTAATCCGGGATATTTTGGATCATTATCTGGAAATGGGTCAATATGGGAATGAACATCATTAGTATGCAAGATCGTAATTTTAGTTACTTCTTTCTTCGCCCAAACATCAGTAGAAATGCCCGACAGGCTTAAATAAGCGCTTCCGCCAAAAAAATATTTTATAAAATCGCGCCTGTTATTCATGATAAATTCTGCCATCTAAACTTACTACTAATCTATTCCCCATAACTCCTTGAGATCTCAATTCATCAATTAAGGCGTCCCTCAGGCGGTATTTAAGAACTTCGGTTTTTAGGGGATCTTTTAAAAAACCCATTTTATCACCCCCTGTGCTTAAATAATCACTAGTTAATACCTTGTAAATTTTGCTTAAATCAAATTGATCGTTATTAATTTTTATACGACGTGCTTTTGCATCGCTTATGCCCAACTTAATATTAGAAACAGGAACGCCACCCGTTGCAGCTATATAATTAAATAATTCCTGCATTTTTTCCCCTTTTAAACTCAGCACGACCATTTCGTTTTCAAATGGCATTAATTCATACAATTTACCAATTGTTATATTGCCCGCCGGGAGAGCCGATCTTAATCCACCATTATTTAAAACACACATGTCTATTTTATCGCCGCCCATTTGCTTGTATTTTTCGTTGCCTCTTTTAAAAACTATATCAGCTACAAAATTGCCCAATAAACTTTCGGGTTGCTCCTTGGTTAAGGGTTGCGCCGAAACAATTAATACTTCATTCATTGTTTTGCTTAACGAATCAGCATAAGGTAAAATAAACGACTTTATGTTTTCATCTTCCGCAGCTTTATATTGTTCGCTTAACTTAACCGGCAGGGCCTCCTTATTAATTAATTTTGGTGGGCTGCTGCAAGATAAAAAAGCAGTAACAATTATAGATAAAAAAAAACTTTTGGAATTCATATGATATGCTCTAATGTACTGATTTTACTGGTGATTAACAAGTTTATCATGTTATTTTATATTTACACAGAATTAACTAAGGCATTATAACTAAAATTAAACCGTCAACATTTACTAAATTGAAACAGATCCGGATTATGAATATGTTTTAGTTTACTAACTTCACCAAAAATAGTTTATGCTAAACGCGGATATAAATATTAGAGTTAGATACGCCGAAACCGACAGAATGGGCTATGTTTATTATGGAAATTACGCAACTTATTACGAAGTGGGCCGTGTAGAAGCCCTCAGAAAGTTAGGGATGAGCTACAAAGAAATGGAAGATCAGGGCATCATGCTTCCTGTATTGAGTTTTAATATCAAATATTTTAAACCTGCTTATTATGATGATCTTTTAACCATAAAAACTTCCATTACAGAAATGCCTAATACACGAATAAAATTCGAATACGAATGTTACAACGAAAAAAACGAATTATTAAATAAAGGAGATACCACACTTGTTTTTATTAATGCTTCATCCAATAAACCATGTATGGCACCGGATTGGTTTCTCGAGAAAATTAAACCCTTTTTTATTAACACTTAGTAATCCGCCATTTTTGATTAAGGAAAATAGTTTTACTATTTACTCCAACCCTTCCAATAAATAAACAACTAAATTGAACATTAATTTAAAAATATGAATATAGGAATTGTATGTTACCCCACTTTTGGTGGTAGCGGTGTTGTTGCAACCGAGCTTGGAAAAGCATTAGCCGATAAGGGACATAAAATACATTTTATAACCTACTCACAACCCTTCAGACTCGATACTTTTAGTGAAAATATTTTTTACCATGAGGTAAATATTAAAAGTTATGCCTTATTTGATTATGATTTATACGAGCAAAACTTAATAAGCACAATAGTTAATGTAGCCTTATATGAAAAGTTAGATATTTTACATGTACATTATGCTATCCCCCATGCTTCAGCTGCCTTTATGGCCAGAGAAATTCTAAAAAAACTAGGCTCTAAACTTCCCTATATAACTACCCTCCACGGAACTGATATTACCCTTGTGGGAAGAGACCCTGCATACAAACCGGTAATTACGTTTAGTATTACCGAATCGGATGCCGTTACAACAGTATCTGAAAGTTTAAAAAACGATACCAAAAAATATTTTGGTATCAGAAAAAATATAGACGTGATTCCAAATTTCATTAGACTATCCGACTATAAAAAATCTGAAACCAATTGCCCTAAAAATCTTTATGCACCAAATGGAGAGCGACTGATGATTCATATTTCAAACTTTCGAAAAGTGAAAAGGGTTGAGGATGTATTAAGAGTCTTTAATATTGTAAGAAAACATATTCCAGCCAAGCTGATTTTAGTGGGTGATGGTCCGGAAAGAGCCAATATTGAGCAATTGTGTCGAGAATTGGATACCTGTGGCGATATACACCGACTAGGCAAAATAAACAATCCGGAACAAGTATTGTGCGTTTGCGATTTATTTATACTTCCATCCGAAACCGAGAGCTTTGGCTTATCTGCCCTTGAAGCAATGGCTGCCGGCGTTCCCGTGATATCGTCTAATGCGGGCGGTTTACCAGAAGTTAACGTTAATGGAGTTACGGGCTATTTAAGCAATGTTGGTGATGTAAACAGCATGGCTCAAAATGCACTTTCTATTTTAAAAGATGATAAAATCCTAATTAAGTTTAAGCAGAACGCCAAAGAACAAGCTAAAAAATTTGATTTAGAGAAAATACTACCTCTTTACGAAGCCTTATATCAAAAGGTTCTTAATAAATATGCCTAGATATCAGTCTATACAAACATTTTTATGCAAAACTCTCAAGGTCTCTAAAACAGAGGCCTTTACTTTAATATATCAGCAAAAAATAAAAATCAATAATCAATATGCAAAAGTTAATGATTCGGTTTATGAGGCAGATCGGGTTTGTTATAATGAAATCATCATTCAAGAAGAAATAAAATACAAGTACTATAAACTCTACAAACCCAGAGGAATTGAGTGCACTTTAAACAAATTAATACACCAAAATTTGCATACTGTATTTAATATTGAAGATGGATTATCGTATGTAGGACGTTTAGATAAAGAATCGGAAGGATTGATTTTATTAACCAATAATGGTCTTTACAACCAAAGCCTCACCCAAAAAAACAATACTGTAGAAAAAGAATACCTCGTAAAAGTTGATAAAGAAATAGACAGTGTGTTTATTCTGAAAATGTCGCAGGGAATACAAATACTGGGTAAAATTACCCTTCCCTGTAAAGTAGAAAAAATTTCTACGTGCGAATTTAAAATTATCTTAACACAAGGAATAAACAGACAAATAAGAAGAATGTGTTATAAATTAAATTACCACGTAACCGAGCTAAAACGAATCAGAATAGGAAATGTTTTACTGGACAATTTAGTCCCGGGAGAAATGCAGAAAGTTAATGAAGCAATCCTTTAATTGATTTTTTAAAAAGGATATCTAAAACTTAACGAATCGATCAACAAACTGGCTAATTAACTTTAGGGTAGTTTCATCTTTAATTTCTCCATCAATCAACAAATCTTCTATTCTGGAAATAGGCAATCGTTGGGGCATTACATTAACCTGTAAATAATTTAAAACGGTAACCAATTGATCAATTCCAATTAAATTACCTCCCCTACCCGATGCAATTCCCACTACAGCAGCTTTTTTATGATTCCAGATTTTTGGGGAAATGGCCTCCAAGAACATTTTAAGGATACCGGCATAGCTACCATTGTATTCGGGAACTACAAATACTACTTTTTCTGATGGGACAATAATTTTATCAATTATTTCCATAAACTCGGGAGAGCGCTTCCCATATAATTCGGCAAAAGCAAAATCGCGAGGTAAGCCTTCTAAGGTATAATAATGTGATATATGCTCCATTCTGTTGAGCTCTAGTTGAATATGCCTCGAAAAAATTTGAGAGAGATTTCCCTCACGGTTCGTAGCGTTAATTACGGTTATCATCAGTTATAAACAGTTTTTGTTTATAAAACATAAATTCTTTAAAAAAGTTCTAGCCCTAAAATCTGTAATTTTAGTGGGTAAACAAAAGTAAGCACTTTATGCAAGTAACCTATTACGGACATTCCTGTTTTTCTGTAAAAGTAAATAACAAACACATTTTGTTTGATCCCTTTATAACGTATAACCCTCTGGCTAAACACATTAACGTTGATGAAATACAGGCCGATTACATTTTAGTTTCTCATGGTCATGAAGATCATGTGGCCGATTTAATTCCAATTGCGAAAAGAACGGGAGCTAAAGTAGTTTGTGCCTGGGAAATTCATGTTTGGCTTAACAATCAGGGTATTACCAACACACATCCTATGAATATTGGGGGTGCCTGGAAGTTTGAGGGCTTAGCAAAAGTAAAATGCGTTAATGCTATTCACAGCAGCAGCTTGCCGGATGGTACTTATGGAGGTTCGCCAATGGGTTTTATAATTGAAAGCAACGAAGGATGCTTCTACTACAGTGGAGATACCGCATTAACCTATGATATGAAACTAATTGGTGAATATCGTAAAGTGGATTTTGCGCTACTGCCTATTGGAGACAATTTTACCATGAGTGCTGATAATGCAATTATAGCTGCAGATTTTATAAACTGCAATAAGATTATTGGTTTACATTACGATACTTTTGGTTACATCGTAATTGATAAAGAACAAGTAAAAAAGAAATTTGAAAACGCCAATTTAAACCTGGTTTTAATGGACATTGGCCAAACCCTAAACATATAAATAAAGTAAGCTAAGATGGGAAAGATAATTAGCATAGCAAATCAAAAAGGTGGAGTTGGAAAAACAACTACCGCTATAAACCTTGCTGCAAGTTTAGCAGTTTTAGAACACAAAACCTTATTAATTGATGCCGATCCTCAGGCCAATGCCTCTTCAGGTGTCGGTTTTGACCCTAAAAATGTAAAAACAGGTATATACGAGTGTATTGTAGGTGAAGCAAATGCCAAAGACATTATATTAAATACCGCCACCCCTAATCTAGATTTACTTCCTGCTCATATTGATTTGGTTGGCGCCGAAATCGAATTGGTGGATTTGCCAAATCGCGAACGCTTGATGCGCTTAGCAATCGAAAGTATTAAAGATGATTATGAGTTTATTATTATTGACTGTTCTCCTTCATTGGGGTTAGTTACCATGAATTCGCTTACTGCTAGCGACAGTGTTTTAGTTCCTGTTCAATGCGAATATTTTGCCTTAGAGGGTTTAGGCAAACTATTAAACACTATTAAAATTGTTCAAGGACATTTTAATCCCGATTTGGAAATAGAAGGAATTCTTTTAACCATGTACGATAGTCGTTTAAGGCTAAGCAATCAAGTTGTTGAAGAGGTTAAAACACATTTTCAACAAATGGTTTTCGATACTATTATATCTCGAAATACTAAGTTGGGCGAGGCACCTAGTTTTGGAGAAACTATTATTATGCACGATGCAGCTTCTAAGGGTGCTATTAATTACTTAAATTTGGCTCGCGAGATTTTGCAAAAAAATAACAAAACCCGCCTTAAAGAATCCGATAAAATTATTGATGTAGATTTCGACAATGAGTAATAAAAAAAGTGGTTTAGGTAGAGGCCTTAGTGCATTATTAGACAGCAATAAAACCATAACACCCGACAGTAGTGCCTTAGGTTCCGATGCCAATCCTGTTGCTGGCAGTATAGGCGATATTCCGGTTTCTGCTATTGAGGCCAATCCTTTTCAACCGCGCGACCAGTTTGATCAGCAAGCTTTAGAAGAATTATCAGAATCCATAAAATCCCTTGGATTAATCCAACCGGTTACTGTTCGAAAATTAGGTTATGGAAAATACCAACTAATTTCTGGCGAAAGAAGATTCAGGGCCTCTCAGTTGGCTGGACTTAAAAATATACCGGCCTACATTCGTATCGCAAACGATCAGCAAATGCTGGAAATGGCTCTTGTTGAAAATATTCAACGCGAAAATTTAGACCCTATTGAAATCGCTATCTCTTATCAACGATTAATTGAAGAATGCAAATTAACGCAAGATGAAATGGCAGATCGGGTTGGAAAACAACGATCAACAATTGCTAATTATTTAAGATTATTAAAATTACCCGAACAAGTTCAAATAGCGTTAAAAAAAGGAACCCTTAATATGGGCCAAGCCCGAACAATAATTAATATAGAAAATAAGGAAACTCAGTTTAAAGTTTTTGAAGAAATTGTAAAAGGAAATCTTTCTGTTCGTGAAGTTGAAAGTTTAGTTAAAGATATCCAACAAAAATCAGGGAAAGTAAAAAAGAAAAAAGAGATTACTCCTCAGGCATTTACAATTCAAAAAATAAGTAATGATCTTACCGGTAGATTTGGATCCAGAATCGAAATTAAGCAACAGAAAAATGGAAAAGGCAAACTAAGCATCCCCTTTAATTCTGACGCAGATTTGGAACGTATTTATAATCTTCTGAAATAAAAATAAGCATGAAATATCGTCTTGCTTTTTTTTCACGAATATTTTATGCCCTAATATTTAGCTTGTTTTATAACTCTATTCAAGCCCAAATTAATTTAGCCAATGATAGTACTAAAATAAAAGATAGTACTATAGTAAAAAACGATCGTCCACGCAATGCAGCCTTGCTTTCTACACTTATTCCCGGAGCTGGACAAATATACAATCGCAAATACTGGAAAACACCTTTAATTTATGGTGGCTTTAGCGGATTGGGATTTATGATCTATAGAAATAATAATGAATATCAAGATTATCGAAATATATATCGATCCTTAATTGACACAATCATAGGCAATGAAATTGAATCTCCCTATTCGGCAGAACAATTGAAGGTTCTAAAAGATGGGGCCAGACGAAATCGCGATTTTTTTATCATAATCGCAGTGGCCTGGTATGCCGCCAATATAGTTGATGCTATTGTTGATGCACATTTATACGACTTTGATGTAAGTGATAACCTTACTTTACGTGTTTCACCATTCTTTAATTACAATACAAACATGGCCTTGGGGAGATCAGGAATGCAAAGCGGTCTGACTTTAAATTTTAAATTAAAAAAATAAAATTTGAATGCATGACAAAAAAATTTAGGAAAGGGTTAAATGAAATGTTGAACATCAAACTACAGTTTTTACACTTAATTATTGAAAAACATTCAACTTTTTAAAGTGAAATATAATAACTATCTAATACTATTTAAATGAAAATCGCATTGATTGGGTATGGTAAAATGGGCAAGATGATAGAAGAACAAGCTATTGCCCGCAATCATGAAATTGCTTTAAAAATTGATATGGATAACCGCTCTAATATAACTCCCGAGCAACTAAAGCAATGCGATGTAGCTATTGAGTTTACAACTCCATCATCTGTAATAGATAATATATCTTGGTGTTTTAACAATAAAATACCTGTAATTGTTGGAACAACAGGCTGGTACTATAACTTGGAAAACGTTAAGAAGGAATGTGAAGTTAAAAACGGGACATTTCTATATGCCTCCAACTTTAGTGTAGGTGTAAATATTTTTTTTGCACTAAATGAATTTCTCGCAAAAATAATGAATAACTACCCCGGATATGAAAGTCAGATTGAGGAAATACATCACATCCATAAATTAGATTCACCCAGTGGTACCGGAATTTCAATAGCAGAAGGTATTATTAAAAATATAGATTCGAAAACAAGTTGGTCTGAAGAAAATATTAAAAACAAAACAGTTTTACCTATCATCTCTCGCAGAGAAGGTGAAGTTCCTGGAACCCACATAGTGAAGTACCAATCAGATATTGATGATATTGAAATAAAACATATCGCCCACAACCGCAAAGGCTTTGCTTTAGGAGCCGTTATTGCGGCAGAATGGTTAAAAGACAAAAAAGGATTTCATACAATAAATGAAATGTATACATTTTAAATGTTAATTTATTGCAAGCAAAAGCTACTTAACCAAATTAATTTGCATTTTTAAAGAAAATAGAATTTTAATTACATGAACAACATAAAATATCCATCGGTTTTTAAACGTTTCGAATCTAACTTTTACGACAGTATTATAACCATAGGAGGTGGTTTTACACTAATGGCTATTCTGGGCATGAGTGAAGAAACGCCGAGTGCAGTCCGCCTAGTTATTGTAGGAGTTATATGGAGTTTATACGAGGCAGCGTGTATAGCTAAATTTGGTGCAACATTAGGTCAGAAGATAACCAAACTTCAAGTTGTTGACTATAGCCATCAAGAAAATAAAATAAGTTTTGTAAAAGCATTTAGTCGTTTTTGGCTTAAAGTGGCTACGGGGATTTATTCTCTTTTTGCATTAAATTTTAATAAAGAAAAAAGAGCATTACACGACTTACTGTCTAATGCTATTGTTTTAGATTATTCAGAATCTATGAAAAAAAATAAGGGTCCGATCCGAGAATGGTTTGATGCTGTAATATTTGCTGTAATAGCTGCAACAATTATTCGAACATTCTTAATTGAAGCATTTACAATACCTACAGCCTCCATGGAGAAAACGTTATTAGTAGGCGATTTTCTTTTTGTAAGTAAAATTAATTACGGCGCACGTGTGCCTATGACACCTGTTGCGTTTCCTTTTGCGCATCATACACTTCCCTTTACAGAAAACACAAAATCTTATATTGAATCTATAAAGTTACCGTATTATCGATTTCCGGGTTTTAACAAAATTAAAAATAATGATATAGTGGTGTTCAATTATCCTATGGAAGATTTTAGACCAATTGATAAGAAAGAAAACTATATAAAGCGTTGTGTTGGTATTCCGGGCGATACATTAAAGGTGGTGCAGCGCGACTTATACATTAATAATAAGGTTGCATTTAAACCCGAGAAAATGCAATTTAATCACCTGGTTATTACTACCGAGAATACTCAGTCGTTTAATCCAAAGATTTTAAAAGAAATGGGAATAGATGAAAGTGCTTGGACTGCCACTACTAAAAGAGACACTTTTGTGTTTAATTTGAGTCAGGATAAAGTTGATTTACTTAAAACATTGCCATTAGTTAAAAAGGTAGAGCCCCTTATTGAATATGCTAATCGCTTCTATGAATATATATATCCGTTTAACCCACAATTACCATGGAATGTAGATAATTTTGGACCGATAATAATACCTAAACGCGGTATGAAGATTAAATTAGATGAGATCAACTATTCAATTTACAAAAGAGTAATAGAGGCCTATGAACTTCATCAAACCGGTAAAACTGCAGATGGTAAAATTTTAATTGATGGTAAAGAAACCAATGAATATACTTTTGAAATGGATTATTACTTTATGATGGGTGATAATCGACATAACTCTGCAGATTCGCGGTTTTGGGGTTTTGTACCCGAAAATCATATTGTAGGTAAAGCAGTTTTCATTTGGTTATCACTAGACAATAACGAAACAAATCTTTTTAAGAAAATAAGGTGGGGCAGACTTTTTACGATAATACACAAAGATTAACCTTAAAAAGTTGTCTTATCATAATAGAATATAAATAAAATAAAGATGGTTTAAAATAAAAACCAATCATTTAAAAATCAAAATGTTACAAATATTTCATCCTTGAAATTCCACCATCAAAAAGTGGATTTTCAAGGATGATTTTTTTTTATAATATCCTGAGAATAAAATATCATAATCATTAAAAACCTTTTTTTAACTTGTTAAATTAGTCTATAAGAAACAATTAAAGATATTTTAACATTACTTAGATATAATGGATAGTTTGATGTATTGAAAAACTACATGATATTTAAAACCTTGAAATTCCACCACAAAAAAGTGATATTTCAAGGTTAAATTTTTAAATTTGAATCATGATAGATCGTAAAATACAGGGCCTTATAATAAAATATCTTCGGGAATTTCCAGTAATTGTTTTATTAGGTCCCAGACAAGTAGGTAAAACAACACTTGTAAAGCAAATAAGCAAAACGTTAAGAAAAAAAACTCATTATTTCGATTTAGAAAAAACAAGCGACTTTCATATAATTTCTCGCGATCCTGAGTCGGCATTAGAAAAATTACATAAAGATTGTGTATTAATTGATGAGGTTCAGCGCTTACCACAGTTGTTCGAATTACTGAGAGCACTGGTAGATGAACACAGAAAACCAGCTCGATTTATTCTTACCGGATCTGCATCCCCCGAATTAATGAAAGGTACATCCGAAACTTTGGCCGGAAGAGTTTATTATTTTAGATTGCATCCAATCGGACTGAACGAATTGCCTCCTAATATAAGTATAAGTAAACACTGGTTTAGAGGCGGTTTTCCTAAAGCCTTAACCCTTCGAAGTAACGAACTGGCTATAGCCTGGCTGGATGCCTTTATTACTACTTACATTGAAAGAGACTTACCTTTTTTATTCGATTCTAAGATATCAGCACTAAGCATGCGTAAATTATGGGGAATGCTAGCTCATTTACACGGAAGCATATTAAATATTGAACAATTATCTAACTCTCTTGGAATAGGCGCTACAACCGTAAGAAGATATTTAGATTATTTAGAAGGTGCTTTTTTAATATACCGATTACAACCCTATTATGTAAACTTGGGAAAACGCTTAGTAAAAGCACCAAAAGTATATTTAGTTGACAGCGGCATTTTACATTTCTTATTAGATCTGGAAAGTGAAAACGACTTGCATTATCATCCTCAAGTTGGTGCATCTTGGGAAGGATATGTAATTGCTCAAATAAAACAAGCTGCCCCCAACAGAATAGACACCTATTTTTACAGAACACATGCCGGAGCAGAGTGCGATTTAGTTCTGGTAAGAGGCAACACCGTAAAGGCCTGCATAGAAATTAAACTTAGTAAAACACCAGTACCCTCCAAAGGATTTTATCAATCTACAGAGGATTTAAAATGCAATAACAACTTTTTAATTGTACCGGATACCTGTGATTATAAGAATAATAACGGGGTGATAATTACAGATATTAAAACATTTATAATTAAATACTTGTCAAAAATATAACATTGAAATTCCACCATTTAAAAGTGGAATTTCAATGTTTTTTAATACTGAATTTTTCTGAAAAATAATCTTTTTAAAAAGTGTTGATATGATTTTTTATTACGAACACGCTATAATTAGGTTGATCCTTTAAAAATCAAAATACAATCCGGTAAAGGTATTTGGAATACGATGAGAATAGAAAGAATAAAATATAGTTATGGTCAGTAACGGTAATTTAATTTGAACTATTTGTTCGAAAACAAATTAATGTCTACGATATAATATTTTCTCACAGAGATTAAGTGGCTTCAACACTAACGCCTTTTCAAGTATAAAATAACCACATCATCAGTCTAATCAACTTATTTACAATTAAATAAGTGTTTAAATGAACGCTTTATTTCTGCCCAAAAAAACGTAAAAATCCTTCTAAATTCCGTATATTCGCAGCTATTCAAAAAAAATTAAAATTAAGCTCATGGCTAACATTTCAAAAATTACAGAATTATTAGGAAATCAGGCAGACAGCCTTTTAAATCATCAATGTAAAACCATTAGTAAAGAAAGCATTCATTTACCGGGTGCAGATTTTGTAGATCGTTTATTTACTTCAACCAACCGAAACAATCAAACATTAGGAAGTTTGCAGTCTTTATATGGAACAGGCCGATTAGCTAACACAGGCTATATGTCTATACTTCCGGTTGACCAAGGCATAGAACATTCAGCAGGGGCCTCTTTTGCTCCTAATCCAATCTATTTTGATCCAGAGAACATCGTAAAACTTGCTATTGAGGGTGGATGCAATGCAGTTGCTTCTACATATGGAGTTCTGGCATCTGTTTCGCGTAAATATGCTCATAAGATTCCTTTTGTTGTGAAGATTAATCATAACGAATTTTTAACCTACCCCAATAAATACGACCAAATTATGTTTGGATCGGTAAAAAATGCCTGGGAAATGGGAGCCAAAGCCGTAGGTGCTACCATTTATTTTGGTTCGGCTGAATCTAGCCGTCAAATACAAGAGGTAGCCGAAGCATTTGAATATGCTCATGAACTTGGCATGGCTACAATTTTGTGGTGTTATATCCGTAATAATGGCTTTAAGAAAGACGGAATTGATTATCATACTGCAACCGATTTAACTTCACAAGCTAACCATCTGGGGGTTACTATTCAATCGGATATAATTAAACAAAAATTACCTACAAACAACGGAGGTTATACGGCTGTAAATTTTGGTAAAACACATGCAAAAGTTTATTCAGAATTAACAACCGATCATCCAATTGATTTATGTCGTTACCAAGTTGCTAATTGTTACATGGGTCGAAATGGATTAATAAATTCGGGTGGAGAAAGCAAAGGCGCCAGCGATTTGGCAGAGGCAGTATCAACAGCGGTAATTAATAAACGTGCTGGTGGACAAGGTTTAATATCTGGTCGTAAAGCGTTTCAGAAACCAATTAAAGAAGGTGTTGAATTATTAAACACCATTCAGGATGTTTATTTAGCAAAAGACATAACAATTGCTTAAAGTATATTTTTAATTAAAGAATGAAAAGATGAGTTGGTTTAAACGTATTAAAGAAGGAATAACAACTACTACGCGAGAAAAAAGAGAAGCTCCAGATGGATTATGGTATAAATGCCCTTCTTGCAAACACATCATGACCACCGACGATCATGCCAAAAACGTTTATGTATGCAGTAAGTGTAATTTCCATGAACGAATAGGATCGGATGAATATTTTGAAATCTTATTTGATAATAAAGAATATACAGAAGTATTTGAAAACCTATCGGCAGGAGATCCTTTAAATTTTGTGGATACTAAAAAATATGTGGATAGACTGAAAGACTCTCAAAACAAAACAGGACTAAAAGATGCTATAAAAACTGCATATGGAAAAGTGGATGGTAACGATTTAATGATTGCCTGTATGGACTTTGGTTTTATTGGAGGATCTATGGGTTCGGTGGTCGGAGAAAAAATAGCTAGAGCTATTGATGTTTGCATAGAAAAGAAAATGCCTTTGATGATTATCTCTAAAACCGGAGGTGCTCGTATGATGGAGGCGGCTTTCTCTTTAATGCAAATGGCTAAAACTTCTGCAAAATTAACGTTGTTAGCCGACGCAGGTTTACCTTATATCTCCTTTTTAACCGATCCTACAACCGGTGGTGTAACCGCCTCTTATGCGATGTTAGGAGATCTTAATATTTCCGAACCGGGCGCATTAATAGGCTTTGCCGGACCTCGTGTAGTAAAAGAAACCATCGGTAAAGATTTACCTAAAGGATTTCAAACAGCAGAATTTGTATTGGAAAAAGGTTTCCTTGATAAAATAATTGAGCGAAAAGATTTAAAAGATACTTTGAGCAAATTTTTAGTGTTCTTTAAAAAATAAATTAGTTAAAGTAAATACTGTTTTAAAATCCACCCTCCAGGTGGATTTTTTTTTAAATACACATCTTATCTATCTCGAGATTATAGAAATGCCCTATTGTTTATAAGGTAAAAATTTAGCATATTTGATAAGACTTCTTATCATGGATAAATTTTCGGGTATTATTGGAATTGTGTTAATCTTAGGACTAGCATTTCTTTTTTCCAATAACAGGAAAGCTATAAACTACAAGCTTGTTGCTTCTGGTTTATTAATCCAATTGGGTTTAGCCTTTTTTATTCTTAAAATTCCCATTGGTCAAGAAATATTTGCAAAACTAGGAACGATTGTAACCAAAATTTTAGACTTTTCAGATAAAGGTGCTGAATTTGTTTTTGGAATTTTAGTGGAAAAGAAAACACTTGAAGAAGTTTTTGGCATAGGCAAAAGTTTCATCTTTTTTTTTAAAATTATACCCACCATTATTTTTGTTTCGGTATTAGTGAGTATTGCTTATCAATTAGGATTAATGCAGCGTATAGTAGCTGTAATAGCCCGTATAGTTCACTTTTTAATGGGTGTAAGTGGCAGCGAAGCATTATCGAATGTAGCCAGCGCTTTTGTTGGACAGGTAGAGGCTCAAATTATGATTAAACCCTATTTAGATGGTATGACCAGAAGTGAATTACTTGCCTCAATGGCGGGAAGCATGGCTTGTATTGCCGGCGGTGTTATGGCAGTATATATTTCGTTAGGGGTTCCGGCGCCATACTTAATTGCAGCCAGCCTTATGGCGGCCCCTGCTGCACTCGTTATTTCAAAAATTGTTTTTCCAGAAACGGAAAATTCAGAAACAAAAGGGGTTGTTAAATTAGAAATTAAAAAGGCTCATACTAATTTAATGGATTCTATATCTCACGGTGCTTCGGATGGAATGAAAGTTTCTATAAATGTAATTGCGATGTTGCTGGGATTTATAGCTTTAATTGCTATGCTCGATTACATTTTAGGTTTTGTTGGGCACGGATTAGCGAGCATCCATTTTTTATCTCCAGAAACTTTGCCTTTTAATCTGAATAACTTAAGCTTAAAGATGATTTTAGGGAGTTTATTTTCTGTATTTGCATGGGCCATGGGAGTTCCATTTGCCGAAGCCAATACAGTTGGCAGCTTAATGGGAACTAAAATGGTAGTAAACGAATTTGTAGCTTATTTAGATTTAACCAAACTGATGGAAGGTGGAGGACTATCTAAAAAAGCTTTAATAATAGCAAGTTTTGCCTTGTGTGGCTTTGCTAATTTTAGTTCAATAGCTATACAAGTGGGAGGAATTGGTGAACTAGCGCCAAATCGCAGACAGGATTTAGCAAAATTAGGTTTAAAAGCTTTAGTATGCGGAACTCTCGCATCCTATTTAAGCGCAACTATTGCCGGAATATTACTTGGATAATTTATTATGAAAACATACTATTTACTTTATTTATCAGTAATTACTTTTCTTTTTATATCATGCAAAAAAGAAGGCATAAAACCATCCGGTGACACTTCTTTTTTAGAGGGAAACTGGAAATGTGTATACGTATTCGGAAATAATTGGGGAAGCCCTTACTTTAATGACTCAACCTCTTATGTTGGCCAAACGCTAACTATTAATAATAAAGGACAATATGTTACTAATTTCATTTACGATGGATATGAAAATAATCAAAGTGGAATTTTGAAGAACGTAGAATTAGTTGACAGTTCAAAAGGAATGGCTGATTTTTATCCCACTCTTACTAATGCTCATAAAATAAATTTTGAAATGATTAAGCCCAAAAACGGAACCACTATATTTTACGATAACGTTCTGGTTTTTAAAACAGGTAAAAGTTCGAATGCGTTTACAAACCCCAAGGAAACTGAGGGAGAAAAACTAATAATACGATTTTGGGGAAACTCGTTAAGTCAGAATTACCTTGCTTTTGTAAAAAACTAAACTAACTTCGGAATAAAAATAATTATTCCGCATATTGCAGCAATTAAAGCTGTTATTAGAACTGCAGCAGCTGCCAAATCTTTTATTAAACCTGCCTTTTGGTGAAAATTGGGTGAAATAAAATTTACCATTTCCTCAATAGCGGAATTAAATATCTCGGCCGAAATAACCATACCAACACAAACAAGAACAACCAGCCATTCATTAGTTGAAATTTTAAAATAGACACCTGACAATAAAACTGCTATCAAGGCAAACAAATGAAATTGAAGATTTCCCTGCGATTTAACCGCCCATAGCAAACCGTTTATAGCGTATTTAAAACTACCGATCCGTTTTGCTAAAAATCTAATCATTACCAGCTGGCTAGAACAGTCTCGCCACCTCTAACCACCTGATTTAACTCAACATTAATCTTAGTGCCCAAAGGAAAAAACAAATCTACCCGCGAACCAAATTTTATGAATCCGAATTCTCCGCCTTGTTCAGCCTTATCCCCTTCTTTACAATAATAAACTATTCTTCTTGCCAGTGCTCCGGCAATTTGACGGAATAATACTTGTTGTCCTTTTTCTGTTTCCACCACTATAGACGTTCTTTCATTTTCGGTACTGGATTTAGGATGCCACGCTACTAAATATAACCCAGGATGATATTTAGCATATCTTACTGTACCAGCAACCGGAAAACGATTAACATGCACATTAATTGGAGACATAAACACCGACACCTGGATACGTTTGTCTTTAAAATACTCTGG
>Ga0068872_10000113_pt1 | contig 65377 bp, 80 predicted proteins | sample NOAtaG_7_FD_66441 | JGI IMG/M metagenome (GOLD analysis project Ga0068872, IMG submission 66441) | Freshwater lake microbial communities from Lake Erie, under a cyanobacterial bloom - NOAA_Erie_Diel1S_2200h metaG | ecosystem: Environmental > Aquatic > Freshwater > Lake | place: USA: Ohio, Lake...
CGACGCTCGTACTTGTAGTCCTCCGCACCGGACAGGTACGCCTCCGGGTTGAGCAGGTCGAGCCGGTGCCAGTAGCGGAGGAACATGCCACCGACCTCCTCCCCAACGCAGCCGACGGCGAGCGGCCGGTAGATGGGGTCTTTCTGCTCGTACCCACAGGCACCCGCCGCAGCGAAGCAGCGGACGAGGTACGTCCACGTCCGCAGGTTGGGGAAACTCATCGTCTCGTCGTCCTGCGGCAACTTCTCACGGGCGTCCGGTGCCGACCGGAGGAACGCCTCGACCAGCGAGCCGAACTGCGGCAGGTGGTCTGCCCAGTGGGCGGGGACGAGTGGGAAAGTGGGTGCCTCCCACTCGCAGCCACGCCGCAGGCCGGTGAACCAGTGTTCGTAGTCCACCTCCCAGTCGAAGTGGACGAACCGTGCCCGCATGGCAGGGGCCAGAGGCACCGCATTGGGGCACAGTTCCGGCGGGTTGCACGCCCCGACGATGATGGTCGAGGCGGGCATCACGTACTCACCGATCCGCCGCTCCGACAGGACCGACAGCATGCCGCCCTGCGTAGCGGACGGCACGTTCGTCACCTCGTCCACGAGGACGAGGGCCATGCCGTCTTTGGTCTTGTCCCACAGGGAGGTGGGCAGCATGCGAACCACGCCAGCCTTGTGGTCAGGGGTGGGGTAGCCCGAGAAGTCTTCGGGCAGATGGGTTGCACCGTACAGCGGGACGAACGTGCGTCCCAGTGCGTGGGCAAGAGCCTCCCACGTGGAAGACTTGCCAACGCCGGTGCCACCACGCACGAGGACGGGGGCCACCTGACAGGCGAGGAATGCTGGGGTGTTGCCCAGTGATATACGGGACATGGGATTGCTCCAGAGTTGGGGAACCAATGGCGATGGGAGGGGGGGCAGCACGATGCTACCCCCGCTCCCCGAAAACAGGACTCCGCAGCGGGAAACTGCGGGCGAAACTAGAAGCCGCTGCCCACGCAGAAGGTGTACGCCAGCGGCGGCATCGGCTGGGGTGCCGGCTCCACCGCAATGGCGTCCACCACGACCGGCTTGGGGTCTGCCGGCTGACGGAGGCCGAGCAGCCGCCGGCCCATGCGTGTCCGCCTCCTCATGCCCTTGAGTTGGGGGAGGACGACGCCACGCTTGGCGAGGGTTTCGATCCTGCCATGCAGGGTCGAGATGTGAAGTCCACTAACCTCGCAGAACTCTCGCACGCTCATGCCACTGCTGACAGCGTCGTTGTAGTCAGCGAGGAAACGGGTCACGTCGATGGTCAACTTACGCAACTTGCGCATGGGTACTCTCCGTAGTGATGGGTTGGGAATCAGACAGAAGCAGCGAGCAAACGGTTGACGGCGACGGCCTGCTTGACCTGCTCGATGGCAGCGGTCAGGTCGGGCATCGGCTTGCCAAGCACCTGCTCGTACACACGAACCTTCTCAAGGAACCGGTCGGCCCGGTTCAACCGGATGCTGATGGAGCGGTCGGCCATTCCGCCTGCCGCCTCCATCACCTCGTCCATGATCTCGGTCAGCCCGGCCTGCACCTCCGCACCGAGCCGGTCAAGCACGTGCATGACGGTGTCGGGGTCGGATGCGATCTCGACTTGATGCACCGTGAAGCGGGGACCATCGGCAGCGGGGCCAAGCACGATCCCGGCGAACGTGCGGAAGTCCTCAAGCGTCTGGCCAAGCAGGAACCACACGCCGCCGTCGTCCTTGAGCGGCGTGGCCCGCCAGTGCCGGAGCATCTTGACCACCACCTGCCCGACCACGCTGGACGGGAGGTAGTCGCGCATGGCAATCACCTTCTGGGAGAGGTGGTGCTCCAGGCTGGCTGTGTTCGTTGTGCCGTTCGTCTTGAGGACGGACACGCCCCAGTTGACGTCGATGTTGGCGGAGAACAGGAACTGGTAGTCGTTCTCGGCGGCGCCCGGAATGGTGCGTCGCGCCTCGAACGACGAGGGATCGTCAAGCTGCCGGCTGACGATGGGTTGCTTGCGCCGCTTGACGCAGAGCACATCGGCCACCCGCTTGACTGCCTCCCGCAGGACAGTGGTGCGGGCAGGCATGGCCGGGACGAATCGCCCGCAGCCGACAGCTTCGGCCGCATCGTACAGCCTCGCCCGCTCCACCTTGCGGGTGTTGAGGATGCAGATGCCGCCGAGTCCGGCGCCGATGGTGAGGGTTGTCGGTGTCATGGTCGCTCCTTAGTGGGTGATGAGAGACTTCTGCGCTGCCGTGAACCGTCGGTGCAGCACGGCGAACGCCGCCGCCTGCTCGTGTTCATCGAACTGCTCTCGATCCTCTGCCGATTCGTGCAGCGCAGTGAGGATGAGGTCGATCTCGTGTGGCGTGAGGGTCACGGTAGTAGTCGGGTATGGCATGGCCCGCCTCCTGTGTGAGTGTACATAATTACACGTAATGTTCAATGGGTACGACGGCTGCGGACGGGTTGTCTAGCTCGCCGTTCTCGGCTGCGAGTCCCGTCCACACGACGATCTCGCCGCCCATTGACTCGTCCACGATTGCCTTTGGAAACGTGGCGACGATGAGTTCCATCAGCTCGGCCACCGTCTTGCTTCTGGTCTTCATGCTCTTCCTCCTTGAGGGTCAGGTAGTTCTTCCAGTCGAACGCAATCGCGCGGGAGCCGGCGCGCACGACGACTCCCTTCTTCTGCAACGAATGCACAACCACCGTCACGTACCCGGCGCTGGCCCAGCCGAAGTAGCTGGCGATCTCCCGGTAGGACGGCTGGCATCCAGTGAAGAGCACCGCTCTTGCGACAAGGTGCAGTAGCTCCCGCTCTCGTGATGTCAGGTCAGGCATGCGGCTCCTCCTCGATGTACGCCGTGTCACCAGCGAGGCGAACGCTGCCTCTGCCAGCCATCACGACATGGGGTTGCTTGCTCCGCTCCCTGCTACGCACAGGGACAGAGCACACGATGTTGCGAACCAAGAGACACGCACCCTTGTGGTGTACCGTCATGACCGGACGGCCCGCCTTCTGAGAGGCGGGCTTGTTGTAGTGAAAGAAGAACGCTGGCATGTTCACCCTCCGATGGTGATGGTGATGGAGTTCGCACGCTCCTCGATCGTGAAGCGCGGGCCGGAAGAAACAGTGATGCTCGCCTGCCGTGCCGCCGGCGGGGCAGTCACGACCTCGCCTGACAGAGGAGCCAGAAGCTTGGACTTCTTGCGCCGCTTCCGCAGCACGCCCGAAGTCCAGCCGTTGTGGCCGGCGGCGTTGTGCTTGTTGCCTGCGTTGCCGTGCTTGAGCTGAGGCAGCTCGATGCCTCGCTTCCGAAGCTGATTGAACCGCTGGGTCACGAGTCCATAAGGGATGCCCGTGAGTTCCGCAAACTCAGTGCGGGTCAGGCCGGCGGCGGCGGCCTCGTTCCAGCGGGCTACGAACTCGGCGGTCCAGTTGCCGAGCCGACGGGCCTTGCGGGTGGTGGTGGCGTGGGGCATATCACTCTCCTTGTGATTAGGAACGGAGACTGCGGAACAGTTCCGCAATCAGATGAAGCACGATCAGAACTAGGCGCATCTCGTCGTCGGACATGGGTGCCTCCTTGCGTGTGGCCGCAGCGTCCATGCTGCGGCATGGTCAGTCGCCTCGCACCATGCAGGCGACCTGTTCAGCGGACATGAACTCAGGCGGGAGCGGAGGGCGTGCGCCGTCCGCTCGCTCGACGGCCTCGAGCAGATCGAGCAGGCACTCGACCGGCACAAGAACCCTGCCTCCCTCGTAGTACCTTGCTCGTGCGAGCAGGACTTTGGAGCAGGTCAGGACGTCGGCCTCCGGTTCTTCGGGCCTCATGGGGAACCTCCTTGTTGGTGGATGGAACACAGACTCCGCAGCGAGAACTCACAGGTCTTCCCACTGCTTCTCGATGAGGTCGGCAAGCTGATCGAACGGCATGGCGCAGTCATCGTTCAGGTACGTGATGCCGTGATCGCCGGCATACGGTTCGTCGCTGTCAACGTGGATGCTGGGGTCAGCCTCACTAATCCCGGCCCACTGTCGCACTGAATGCGGCAGGTTGTCGGTGTGGTTGGCGTACGCACCGACGTGCCTGTGGCTGCCGCACAGCCTGCTTGGCAGCGACTCCCACTGGTAGTGGTAATCGGAGCCGTCGGCGTTGTGCTCCTTGCGGTGCAGTTCACAGAGCACGCCCAAGCAGCAGTAGCTGAGCGAGCCGTCTTCGTTAGCAAGCCGAAGCTCGCCGGTGGTCTGCGCGTACTGGCCGGAGCGCAACGCGGCCACCCACTTCTCCATCACTTCGCGGTTCATCGAATCGTCTCCTGTCTTGGAAGGGAAAGCGGGGCCGCCGCACAGTGCGGCAGCCCCGCAGAACACAGACTCCGCAGCGGGAAAGCTGCGATCACATGAGGTCGTGCAGCGCCTCGATGCCGGCGTGCCCGTACATCTCGAACACATCGTGCAGCGTCTCCTTGCGGAAGCCGAACGCACGCAGGTCGTCGAACCGCATGTCGGTGTAGAACTGCGCCTCGTCCTCGAGCGTCTCGATCTCGTCCTCGTCGTAGCCCATCGGGTCACGCAGTAGGGTGGACTGCCGCTCGCACAGGAGCAGGTCGTCGTTGTCACGCTCGGTGTCGAGAGCCTGCTCCTTGCTGCTGCTGTACGTCAGCCGGCTAGTGGACGGACCCATGTCACGCCAGTTGTAGTAGCCGATCGAGGTGTAGCGCGACGCCTTGTAGCCGTCGTTGCTGTACCAGTGACCGTCGCTGGCCCACGTGCCAGACTTGGCGTTCCAAATGCCGTGCTTGCCGTCCGCACGGAGGAAGCAGAACTTGCTGCCAGTGTGTGCCATCTCCTGCGTGTAGGTCATGTCTTGGTGCAGGAAGAAGTCAGGGTCACGACTGTGCATCGGCTTGAGAACCAGCTCGTTGAAGTGCCACGTGTCGGACATGGCCTGGTTCACGTTGCGTTCGATGCTGACGATGCCGTTGTGGATCATGGCGAGGTCGCCACTCACCATGAACGGATGGCAGTTGAGCAAGTCGGTGTTGCCGTGCGTCGCCCACCGAAAGTGGATGAGTGCTTGGCAGTCGGAGTACGGCTCGAACGCAGCGCGGAACTCCGAGTAATCGCCGAGCCCATGCACGACAAGCAGATGGCCGTCGTGCAGGGCAGCGAATCCCCACGAGTGCGGGTTGGAATCATGGCCGTTCTCGTAGGCAGTCCAGTCGGGCTTGGTTTCGGCGGGCTTGTAGATGGCGAGGCACATAAGCAAATGCTCCGGGAAGGGATGATGGATGGATGAACACGACACGGGCAGGGCTAGGCGGCGGGCCTGTCCTTGCGTGGCTTGATCGACGGCTTGGCAACGGTCGCGTACATGCGGCCGAACGCCGAGTCGTGCGAGCGGAGCCACTGATCCAGCTCGATGTACTCGAAGCGTGCGTCAGTGGTGCCGAGCCACGTGAGGAACTCGGAAGGGCTGAGCTTGCGGCGATCCGCCGACGCCTGCCGGCAGAAGTCACGCACAGCCAGCACGTAGCACAGGTTCTTGAGGATGTTGCTCGTCCGTGCGGACGGGCGGAAGATGCGGAACTCCACCGTGCTACGCTTCACGTTGAGCGCCGAATACTTGTCGCTCTGGTCGGCCTTGTAGGGCAGGCCGGTCGAGACAAGCGAGCGGTGCGACGGGAAGGATGCGTAGTGCGTCTGCCGGCAGGCGATGTCGATGTGGAATCCGACGTTCGCCGGCAGGTGCATGAAGCACAGCATCTTGCCGAGCGTGAGCGGCGAGACACTGGATCGGGCGAGATGCACGTGCATCCCGCACTGCGTCCTCGACCACGCACTGACCGCACCGTTGCCGAGCCGCCCGTCGGGGAACGCAGCGGCGAGTACCTTGCGGTGCTCGTCGAGCGTCATCGGGACGGTGACGAACTCGAGGCCGGTGCGATCGGGCAGGCTGCCGTCACGCTTGGCAATCGAGCCGTGACCGTACTCCGTACCGCCGATCAGCTCGCGGTACGCCCTGTTGTACGGGCCGCAGATCGCTGCGGCTCCGGTGTTGGCGTCCTCGTGGCCGATGCACTCGAACTCGAAGGCGACGGTCGGAGTCGTCCGCTTGTAGCGGTGCCGCTTCCAGCCCGTCTCCTCAAGCACGCACGTGTTGTATTCGAGCAGCTCGTCGCTGCCCTCCTCGCGGCACGAGCAGTCCTCGTCGTTGCAGTCACCGTTCTCGCAGCGAGAGCCGCCGTGACGGTGATACCCGTCCTCGTTGTACCCGTCGCTGTCGTACCCGTCGCAGTCGAAGCCGTCCCGGTCGTAGCCCTCGCTGTCGTACCCCTCCTCGTTGTAGCCGGAGCGGTCGTAGCCATCGCAGTCGTAGCCGTATTCGTCAAAGCGGCCGCCGTCCCGCGTGCGTCCTTCGTCGTTGAACACCGTGCCGGTATCGCAGTGGATGCCGTGCTCGTCGAAGCCGCCCTCGTCGAAGGCGGTGCCGTTCAGGTGGACGCCGTCGCTGTCGAACCCGTACTCGTCACGCTCGACCTCGTTGGAGGCGGTGTTCTCGGTGGTCATGTCGAAACTCCTCAGGGGAAAAAGAAAAGGCCGCCCCACGTTGGGACGGCCTGCCTCAGAACCAGACTCCGCAGCGGTCAATCGCGGCCGGCTTCGGTCGTGTCGGGGCAGGTGGCAAGCCGCATCGCCAGCTCTTCCTTGAACGTGTCCAGCGGAGTCGATGTAAAGCACGACACCTGCGTGAACGTCAGCGGGAAGGCTTTCTGAAACGCCCGAAGAAGCAGCAGGAAATCAACGGAAACCCCTTCTCCGAATCCGTTGTCGAAATAAACGCGACCGTCCTTGCTCAGTTCGAGTTCGCAATACTCATCTCCAACGTCTTCCGTCAGAACCAAATAGCCGCAGTCAACGTGCATGGCGTTGCCTTTCTGTGGCATGAAAACGCGAAGGGGCCAGCCGCCACCGTGACGACTGGCCCCTGCCGCAAGGATCAGACTCCGCATCGGGGATCACCGCAGGTTGCGGCGACGGCCCACCATCGGCGTGAGCAGCCGGTCGATCTCGCGGTCGATCTCGACGGTGTTGTCGGCGGATTCCTCCGCACGCTCACGGGTACGGAAGGGGCCGACGGGCTCGGCTGCACTCCGCAGGTCGAGGAAGTAGAAGCCGCCCGTGCCAGGAAACACGACGGCTTGGGCCTTGTTCTCGCTGTTGCGAACGACGGACAGGGTGGGATCGAGAGGCATGGTGATGCTCCTTATGGAACGTGGAAACAAAAACGCCCACCGCGAAGTGCGATGGGCGAACCTGCGAGTGCAGGATTGGGGGCTGGCTGGCAGCACAGCCCCGTATCCCAGACTCCGCAGCGGGATCACTCGCACGCCAGCTCGATGGCATCGACGGCATCGGCGTGCTTCAGCCCCTTGATGGCGGCCTTGAGCAGGTTGCCGTCATCCACGCGGAGCGAGCCGGCGAAGGCACCGTTCACGTAGAGCAACACGTACTCGCGGCCCTGCTTCGTGGTGGAACCCTTGCGGAACTCGACGCCGCCGCACTCGACGCCCTCGACCTCCTCCGCCTCGACCTTCGGCTTGGCCTTCGCCTTCGCCGGAGCGGCTTTCTTGCCCTTCTGCGACTCACGCCACTTGCGGAGAGCCTCAGGGTTGCCCTTCTTCTTGCCCTTCGCCTTGCTCTTGGCAGGGGCGGCGGCAGCGTCAGCGATCAGCGAGAACAGCATCTTCTTCATCATGTCAGCGTTCATAGGAAACTCCTCAGTGAAAGAACCAATCGAACCTTCCCGCGAAGTGCGGGTGGAGGCGGGGTGACGAAGTGCCAGCCCCGCTACCATCCAGACTCCGCAGCGGCAAATCACGCCACCAACAGCACGGGATACCGACTCTCGACCACGACCTCGCCGGACGGGTCGTAGAGCACGAACAGACGCACGCCATCGGCGTTGTCGTTGATGTACCAGCGGGCCTTGCGTTCATTGGGGAACACGTAGGAACGACGCTCGCCGGACGACGCGATGGAAACGACGCAGAACATGGGACGCTCCTGTGGAACGTGGGAGGGACGCGGCAGCCGAACGTCGGCCACCGAAAGACAGACTCCGCAGCGGCGAATCACGCGGCCGGAGGGACGAACGCCACCTTGCTCGTGTCAGCGAGAGCCGACTCGATCGAGTGGTGGAAGGAGATGCTCTCGTACTCGTAGTCGAGGCTCACGAACTCCGACGCAGTGATGAAGGAGTTGAATGGCCCCGCTACGACGTTGGGTTGATCTGCGGGGGTGTGAACGACGATCCAGATTGGCTCACGCATGGTGCAGTCCTCCGGTCGGTCACAACGACGGTCACTCGCCGTCGTCGTGCCGACACAACACAGACTCCGCAGCGGGGATGGACGCCGTTTCTTGTGGCGTTTCGGGGGTCGGTTCCGCCTCTCCGTCGAGAGCGTGAAGCGGAAGTCCTTGTGCCTGCACGGGTTGCGGGGGGCGTAAGAAAGGAAGGGCGGAGCCCCCCCAGCCGCCGCACGTATCAGTTACGTTCCCCTCCTGGATTTTTTCCCAGTTTCATTGCGGCCCCTCTTGTGCGGGGGTAGCTGTTCGCCCGTCCACCGCTATACTGGGCGCCTGTATAGTCCCCCCTTGTACAGAAAGGGTTCCGATGATCGAGGCAACCGTGACGGGCAACGTGGGTCGTGCCCCAGAGATGAAGACGACCCGCAGTGGCAAGCAGATGGCTGGGTTCTCGGTGGCGTCCACCGAGAAGAAGGACGCCCCGACCACGTGGGTGGAGGTCGTGTGCTTTGACGAGCAGGCCGACATGGTCTGCCAGAGCCTCCAGAAGGGCGACAGAGTCGTCGTGACCGGCAGGATGGCTCTGGAGACGTTCCAGAAGAAAGACGGCTCTACGGGCTTCTCATTGCGTCTAATGGCAAATGAGGTGGGCCGTAGCCTCCGGTGGCCCCGCCGGTCGGCTGGCGCCATGCCGGAGGTGTCGGAGGTCGAGGAAGAGGCTGCCGAGCCGATCCCGTTCTGAACACGTTGCCGGTCGCCGGGCGTGGCAGGGACGCTGCGCTCCGGCTGACTGGCTGAAGGGGTGACGCATGGAAGCCACGCTTCGCTTCGACCTGAGCGATCCCGACGACGCCATTGAGCACCGCTACGCCCTTGCGGGCCGGGATGCCCTCATCGCCCTAGAGGTGATCGACAACCGCTGCCGGTCGATCCTGAAGCACGGCGACCCGTCGCCTGAAACCGAGCGGGTTTTGGAAGAGCTTCGCAGCCTGATCCCGCATGAACTGGTGGGGTTGCTGGTATGACTTCCCGAGCGGGACAATCCGGCCGCCAGGGCGAGAATCTGCCCGAGCGGGACAGCAACGCCGAGCCGGCGGCGATAGCCTGCGACAGCGACCGGCCCGATAATCCGGCACCGCGACCCGCAGGCACCGGCGATACACCCACGCTCACGGCAGAGGAGCGGCTCGCCATTCGCGAGGCGGCAGACGCCTACGAGGAAAACAACGAAGACGCGGACTGTGAGCGGATCGCCCACACGCTGCGAGGGCTTCTGGACCGCACATCAGATGGCGGTAATCGCCAATAGATGCGCAGTCGGTAAGAGAAACGCATCATTAATGCTTACAGAATCTCGTTTGTGAAACATATCTGATTCGATATGTTACGCCCGCAACATATTGGAAACTCAACGAATCGCGTCGGATTGCCAATATGATCCGGCACTACACGCCGCAGAGGGGGACGTATGAATGATACGAATGAGCGGTCTGATTCTGTGGCCAACTATCCGGCGAAACCGGATAGTTGGCTTTTGCTTTCCATATGCCCACCACGCGATAGTGAACGACTGCTGTGGTGTCTGCGCGGTTATGGATGTTTCAATCCAATAATCACGATCGGATACCTAGAGGACGGCTTTGTGTACGGCGAAAATGGATTCGCGTACCACTTGACCAAAGAAACTTGCTGGATGCCACTTCCGGCCCCTCCGGCAGGATGGAAGTAGCTGTAGATTGGCTGCAATGACAACAATACTGATTGTCGCCGCTGTTCTTGGCCTCTGGCAAGGCGAGCCGCGCGGGCAGGAGTATGCATTGCAGCATGGCGAACTGGTTCTGTTTTGGATTCCAGATGAGCGTCGACCTGCGTTTGGCACGGCCTTCTATCTGTGGGGGTACGTTCCGGTGATCGTGAGCGACGGGCGGTCGTTCCGATTCCGTGACGTTGAATGGACGCGAGGCGAACTGTGAAGTCGTCGATTGCGACGGACGAGTGGGGGCGATACGTCCGAGTAATTGGCCTCCGAAGCGGCTACCTCCTCTGCGAACGGATCGACAAGTGCGGCAAGCGCACTGGCGGCATGGCGATGTATTGGGACTGTGAGCTGAAGCCCGCGCGGCTCTGCAAGCGAGATGCAAAGAAAACCAAGCGGTAGGCGCGCTCTTTGAGCGAAAGTGTTGCCATGAAATGCGAATGGATTGAAGTGAGCGATCGACTGCCGGAGCTTGGCGAGTACGTCATTGTCGGCCACAGCAAACACAAGACTGTTTCCTTTGCCAAGCTCGTTGACGACGACGACACAGAAGACGAGTTCACGGTTTCGTGGATGACTGACTGCGGCGATAGCGTCTCGCTGCGGTACTTCACCCAGGTAAGGACATGACTGACAACGATCCGGCTGCATTGAGCAGCACCGAAGGGAGGATTCGCAACCATGAAAGACGAGGCTGAGGTGTCTGCTCCAATGCTTGGTTCTGCTGCAAAGCCAGAAGCGTGGTTAGTTGAGTCTTTGGAAGGCATGACGTTTTGCTACCAAGACTACCGCTTTGCAGACCTTTGCGCCGCTGATTTTGGTGGCGAGATCATTCCGCTTTACCGCTCGCCCTCGCTCACCGACGCGGAACGGGAGGCAATTTGTGACGCAGCATTAGAGCTGGACGAAATCACCGGAGAATCCATTCCAGAGACAGTTCTGCGGCGGCTGATGCGACAGGCGGCCATTCTGCGAGGCTTGTTAGAACGGACGAAGTGACGGCAATGACAAATCAACACACCGGGCGTGCCTCTCGCCGACGGGCTGACGCACATCAAGGCCCGGTTTGCGAGAGGCGACGTGTGGCCTAGCCGATGTCTCGGTCGGCGAAGCGAACCGGCGGGAGCCAAATACCCGCCGCCGGAATCTGGTAACCGGCAATACAAACGAAATCGAAGTGACGCTACTGAAATCAGAGACAGACATCACCGCGTCCAGCGTTCGACCTCGCCAGTCGAAGGAGCCGGATGGCAAACACCGGATAGTCCGCTAAGTGACCATCGAATACTGGGTTAGTGGTCAGCCCTATGTCGGCTCTTGCAGTCTGGGTGCGGACAACAGTGGACGCGGTGATGTTTTGACGCTACAGAGCGAATGCAGCGCAGCCCGACCAGGGGGCGCGACCATACAGCGGCGAGGAAGCGCATGAGCGACGAACTGCCAGACAGCAAGATTCCCTGGTGGGACAACGAATACGAGGGCGTGTATTCGGACGATCCCGAAGACGGCTATCCGTACGACATGGGGGCGAAGGTTCAGGAGTGACGCTCGCTGGAGGGCGGCAAAAGCATGAGTGCATGGCTCATCATCGTGACCGGCTGCATCTACGCCTACGTGGCTGGTGAGCAGTTCTCTCGGGGGAACGTGGGCATGGGGATCGCCTACGCCGGGTACGCCTTCTCCAACATCGGGCTGTATCTGCTGGCCCGGTAGCGCCTCTCGCAGGCCATAAACCCCGTGAGGGAGTTTTATGGCCGTACCGGGTATCAAGAGCGTCGCTGGGGCCGCGTCTGCGGCTGGCGAGAAGGTCAAGAAGCTAAAGGCAGAGCTTGCCGGCATGCTCGGAGTCTCGCCGCCGAAGGCTCCCGATCCGCCCGAGACGATGATTCCTGCCGGCGGCGTCCCGCAGCCGAAGAGCGCTGAGGGCTTTACGCTGGCGCCGCTTGAGGAAGGCGACCCAAGCGACGTCGATCAGCAGCTTGAGGACTGGGGGTCGCAGTGGGAGAAGAGCAACGCCTACCAGCGCGTTGCAGGCGAAGGCGTACGGGATTACGTGGCTCGCCTCCGCAGCATGGCGGCCGACGACAAGCACAAGCCCGGAGTAGCGCGTGCGATTGGCGAGCTTGAGTCACGGTTTGCAAGACTTCTGGGCGAAGGCAAGGTCGGCCCGATCGAGGCCGGACCTGAGGACGTGCCGGCCGAAACGACACTGAAAGGCAAGGTTGATGCCGCAAAGCGGTACACAAGGAACCAGATCACCAGGGACTACACCGACTACCTTGCGGCGAATGGCGTAGATCAGCGCACGATCGACGCCATTCTGTCCGGCGAACTCCCGATGAACCCCACCGCGCGTGCGGAGCGCGCCTCGATGATGGGGCTCGATCCGAATGCGGTCTGGCACCGCTGGGACTACCCACTCAAGACTCAATTCAAGGGCTATACAGGCGCCGCACTGTCGAAGCCCGAATACACGCGCTCCAAAAAGGGGGCTCTGTCGTTCGTCGACTTGGCGCCGTCCAAGGAGGGTCTGGTTTACGCCTCCCACAGCCCCGAATACGCAAAGCTTGGGGTGCAGGTGCCGAAGGATCAGATCGTCCAGTACCAGCTTCTCGCGCCACGCGAGGGAATCGCAGGGCTCGATCGGCTTCCGCCTGAGGCGTACGACGCATTCCGGGAGCGGCAGGTGGCGGCGGCGAAGGGGCCATGAATAGCGATAGCGGCTCGCTGCTCGATGGATTGAAGGGGCGCTGACAATGGCCGAAGGTCTTACCGACGACGAAGTGCTAGCCTACACGGCGATCCTGCCAGCCACCGCCCCTGAGCGCGATCCGCAGAAGCTCCGCGCGGGCGCGATCCAGAAAGACATCTACAACCGTCACGGCCTCACTCCGGACATGCCAGCCGACGAAGCGGCCGCAAGGATTCTGGCAAAAGCCATGCTCGCCGGGCAGATTGACGATAACCGCCAGCCCGCATCCGGCTGGGCCAACCCAGAAGAAAGGGCCGCAGCCCGCGAGGCGTACGCGCGGAAGGGCAAGACGCCGGCCGAAGTGAAGGATCGGTGGGACAAGTCCGTCTACCTCATGGACCCCGCCACCTCCGACTACTACCAAAACCACCAGCGTGACGCTGACTTCCTGACGCACGTGGCGTCGGTTCCGAAAGACGCCCCATTCCCGTACCACTACGGCATGGGCGCCTCTGGCCCACAAACGCCTCCCAAGCTGGCCGACGCTCTCGAGTATTGGGATCGCAGCAACATGAACCCGCTGTGGCGGGATTCGTGGTTGCAGGCGAACTACCAGAATCAGTCCGGTGCGGGGAATGCCGCGCTAAACGCCGCATCGAACCCAGACGTTCCAGCCGGAAACTACCTGAACTTCTCGGAGGTGGTGCCGGATTTCCTCCGCATGCAGGCCAGCGGCGAGACTGACTCCGCAGGGCAATCGTGGGAGGCGGCTGCCGGCAAGCGGACTGCGCTGAACAGGTACAGGCCGCTGTCTCCGTCGATGATTCTCGACCTTCCTGGCGGCGCCTCGCCCAGTGACGTGCGCCAGCGCGTGCTTGCGTTGCGCGACGAGCTGCGGCAGGCCGAGCTTCCCAACCCCGACCAGCGCTGGAAGCAGTGGTCGAAGCAGAACTTTGGAACGGAGTGGGCGCCGCCGAAGTGGGTGTCGACCGGCCTGGACATGGTCTTCAGTCAAGCCGATCCGAGCGCCTTGATTCCTGGCATGGGGCCGGCGTGGAAGGCGGCTGGCGCAGGAGCCAGCGCCACGAAGGCCGCCATGACTGGGGCCAAGATCGCCGGCAAGGGATGGGTGGCGCCTGTCGTGAAGAACGCCGTCGTGCCGGTTGCGAAGGACGCGGCTTGGGACCAGGGCGCCGAGCAGGTCGTCGGGCAGACGCTCGTGCATACGGCTGGCGGGCCACAGGACGGCGAGGCGAAGTCGCCTGACGAGATTGCGGCCGCCAACAGGGCGCGATCCGCCATCTACGACAGAACCGTGAATGACGGGGCTATCAAGAGCGCCGACGACGACGCATTCTTGCGGTTGCAGAAGGACGGGCTTCTGGGTGCCCACGACCAAGTGCGCGCGATGAACGCATTCGGTCGCTGACGCTCTGCCTGTGTCCCGCTAGGCCAAGAACCCATAGGGAATGAACCCATGTCGGAAGATTCCGCCGTTATTGAGAGCGATGCAATCGTAGACAGCGCTCCCGAGTCCACCTCCACGCCGGAAGCGAGTGCCCCCAGTGCCCCTTCGACGCCGGAAGCTGCACCTGCGGCGACTCCTGCACCGGCTCAGCAGACGGTGTGGGACGCCTTCCGCTCTCTCCCTGACTTCAAAGGGCAGGACGACGTGGCGATTGCACGTCGCCTCTACTCCTCGATGGAGCGTGAGAAAGCAGCAACTGAAGCTCTTGCCCAATACCAGCAGTACATCCCCTACGCCCAACAGTACCTCCAAAACCGAGAACCCTTCGAGCGATGGCTCTCCTCCCAGCGAGAGCAGCCCGCCGCCCAGCAGCAGGTCGAGAAGACCACCGCAGCGGAGGCGGTGCGCAAGTGGTGGAACCCGCCGGAAGTCCGCGAGTCGTACAAGCAGTATCTCGTGAGGGACGAGAACGGCCGGGAAGTCATCTCGCCCGACGCTCCGCTCGACGCCAAGCACTCCCTGTACGAGTACCAGAAGTACAAGGCCGACTTCGCCCAGAAGTTCCTCACCAATCCTGAGGAAGCGCTGGGGCCGATGATTCAGGAGATTGCCCAGCAGCAGGCCCAGCAGATCGTGCAGACGCAGTTCCAGCAGGTGCAGGAACAGCAGTTCGTCTCGTCGCTCGAGGAGCAGAACCGCGATTGGCTGTACGAGGCCGATGGCAAGACGCCCACTGAGGAGGGCAAGGCCATCGAGTCGTACATCAACGAGGCCGCCAGCTTGGGCATTCAGAGCCCTGAGGCGCGATGGGAATACGCCACGATGAAAGTGGAATTGGAGCTGCACAACAAGGTGCGTGCGATGAACGCACAGAAGGCCCAGCGCAGTGCGTTTGAGGCTGGATTACCGCAGCAAAACGCACCTGCGCCTGTCGCTCCTGCTGCGCCTTCTGCGCCTCCTGCTGCATCTCCGGATGCACCAAGTCAGGCTCAGAAAGACATAGAGTTTCTTAGAAGGGAAGCCTCTCGCAATCCGAGCAGGAGCGCGGGAACCAGCGACCCTCGAACACCACAGGCACCGATGACTTTTGAGCAGCGTCTCGCGAAGCAGCTTCAGCGAGACGGCATCTCTTCCTGAAAGGGTAAAGCGACATGGCTTCGAGCGTTGACTGGGCGCGTTCTATTGGCACGACCCTGACCCTGCATCTGAAGGAAGAGGAACAAACCACCTTCCGGAAGTACAAGGTGTTCGCGGCCCTCCAGGCGAACGGCAACGTCGCCATGAATCAAGGAGGTAGGGGCTTCGACTGGCAGGTGCGCTATCGCGACATCCCTGTGTCCTCGTACACGGGTGAGTCGCCTCGAGTCTTCGCTCGGCATGCCCTCTGGCAGAGAGCCTACCTGCCCTATCGTGGCTACAGCGTGACGGATCAGATCACAAAGCGTGAGATGCTCGAGAATCGCGGTCAGGCGCAGCTCATCGACGTCGCCGGGAAGATGGCGAACCGGCTCCGCGAGTCGATGGAGTCGCACCTCAGCAAGGAAGTGTTCATCGACGGCTATGCCAGCGGCAACGACAACCGCTGGATGGGCCTGGAGTCGATGTTCGCCGTGAACGGCACGGTCAACGTCGCCAACGGCTCGCAGCGTGCGGCCAATGCGGCTGACCCGTTCGGCTTCCCCGCCGACGAGTACGCCGGCCTGAAGACCGGGCTCGGCCAGTACGCTGGCTCGCAGCTGTCTGCGGGCTCGTGGCCCCGAGTGCCGGCCGATCCGGAGTACGACTTTTGGTCGCCCCTGGTCTGCAATTACACCAGCACCTACTTCGGCGGCGCTACGGCGACGTGGAAGGATCAGTGCATCGAGGCGATCCGCGAGTCGGTCAACCACGCGAAGCGGAACGACACTCGCGAGAACCAGATCGACATGATCCTTCTGGATCGGTCGATGTACATCCAGTTCCTCAACCGGCTGGATGCTCGTGAGCGTGCCATCGTGTCGAAGACCAACGGCCTGAAGTCCTACGGCTTCGGGGACGTGGTCGAAATCGACGGCATCGAAACCGCGAGCGACTATGCCGTGCCGGCCGGTGTGGGGTACGCCCTGTCCATCGGCAACATGGAGATGAAGGTGATGACCGGGCAGCTGATGGAAGCGGAGGGTCCGTTCTACAACGAGGAGCTATCCGCGTACCGCTACGCCGTGTCGGTCCTTGCCAACATCAAGATGAAGTCGCCTCGCAACTTCGTGAAGTTCGCCGCCCTCGCCTGACCCAGAAGGAGTTTCCTAGCAGATGAGTACGTTGACTGCTGATCCCGGTTTCGCTCGCGGCCAGACGCTCGGCATTACGATGCCGGCGTATGAGGCCGACGTCGGTGACGGCTCGAACGTCGTGGGCACCCGCAAGGTGTTTCGTGACGAAGACCCGAAGACCGGCGCCCTCAAGAGCAATCGGACGGTCGAGTGCATCGCCGTGAAGAACACGAGCGGCTCTGCCCTCCTTCCCGGTGCGGTTGCCAAGTTCAAGGACTCGGCGATCCTGTCGGAGGTGGACGGTCTGGCGGTGGCGGCTACTACGCTCATGGGCGTGGTGGACGAGTACCTCCCGGCTGCGGGCGTGCCGAACGGCGAAGTGTTCTGGCTCGTGGTGCGTGGTCCCTCGACGGTGACGAAGACTGCCACCAGCGTTGCTGCCGGTGCGGCCTACGGCCCGTCGGCTACGGCTGGCTCGGCTGCTGCGCAGGGCGCCAACGCCCAGCTCGGCTTCGCCATCGAGACGAGCGCCACGACCTCCGGCCGGATTCTCGTCCGCACGAACGCTGGCTTCTGATTCTCGTCATCAACGTCGCGACGTTTGGCCGCAGGAGGGATGGGACGCCCCCCTGCGGCCTTTCTTTTGGACTCGGGGCTTTCTTCTATGCCGCTCCCAAACCAACCTAGCCCGATGAGCCAGTTCGATCAGCCTGACCGGCAGGCGATCATGGCGCAGCTCCACAAGGCCGGCCTGCTCGACTTCCCGGAGCTTGAGGACTTGAAGGTGAAGCGGGAGGTCGGCGCCGGCAGCGTACCAACCTCGAAGGACGGCATGGCTCCGATGATTACCTCTGTACCGCAGGCAGATCGATGAGCGAAAGAATTAGGCTTCTACAGTCATTGCTCAACAGGCCGGATTTTGACCGCGAGCGATTCTATCGCGGCCTTCACGCCGAACCGCCAGCGGGCGAGCCGGCCATGCCGCCAGCGTCCGACTACGACGCCATGCGGCAGATGCACGAGCTGCAACAGTTCTATGCACGACATGGCATGCGTGGCCTGTATCACCGTGATCAAGACGGCGGGGATCACGTCGGCAAAAAGCCGCACGTAATGCCAACGCTCATCCTGAGAAAACTGCAAAGCGAAGGCGACCCTTACATCCCCGAGACTCCGGCAGACAGGTGACGCATGGCAGTGCCAGGACGATCCGCCCTTGCTGTGCCCGGCGGCCCGGCCGCTGCGATTGCGGCTCGTGCCGCGCCCCTCTAGACGCAGATGTGTGGTGAGCCATGAGCGACAAGACCTGCACCGACTGCGGCGAAGACTTCCCCCTCACTCGGGACCACTTCCGGGTCAAGAAGGACGGGTCGTTCGACGCTCGGTGCGTGGTCTGTCGCGCAAAGGTGAACAGGGGCAAGAAGCGCAAGCAGAAGGCCACTGACATGAAGGCCATCGAAGAGGGCGCCCTCAGTGCCTTCACGAAGGCTGCTGGTCGTGGAGGGGAGAACATCCCGCACTCCAGCGAACTGCTTGAGCGGCTGATGGAATACTTCGGCGGGTCCAGCGGGTTCGCCGCGATGATGGTGAAGCAGTACTTCGACGCACCTCCAGGCGGCTCGCACCGCACCAAGCTACTGGAGGGCATCGTGCGGCTCGTCACGAAGAACACTGAGCTTGGCGGCGCCAAGAAGCCACTCACCCAGTGGTCGGACGAAGAGCTTGAGAGCGAACTCGATCAGCGGCTGGGCCGCATTGCCATGAGCATTCAGGGAGGATTCCTCAATGTCCAAGTCGCGCCGGAAACCCCCGCAGATTTCGCCGCTGCCGTCCGTCAAGCGATTGGGGGCGTTCCAGCAGAGCGAGCTGAAGGAGATGCAGGCGGAGCTGGCGAGCCGCCGGATCGAAGCCTTGAAGCTCTACCGGCCGACTCCGCAGCAGGAGGAGATTCACAAGTGCAAGGCGAGTGAGATTCTCGTACTGGGCGGCAACCGCTCAGGCAAGTCGCTCTGCACGTTCGTCGAGGATGCCCGTGCCGTCTGCGGGAAAGACCCGTACGGCAAGTACCCAGAGAAGGACGGCATCCTGGCGATTGTCGGCAAGGACTGGAAGCACATCGGCCTTGTCGTCTACCCCATGCTGTTCATGGCGGGTGCGTTCAAGATCATCAAGGACGAGCAGACCGGCGAGTGGCGGGCCTACAACCCGCTGACTGATTCGGCGCGAGAGAAGGAGGCCAAGCCAGCGCCTCCGCTGATTCCGCCTCGCATGGTGGCGAAGAAGTCGTGGATTTTGAAATCAGCGCGGTACATCCAGTCCTGCACGCTGACGAACGGCTGGCAGATTTACTTCTTCTCGTCTGAGGGAGAGCCTCCGCAGGGCTGGCAGGCGAACAGGGTCCACATCGACGAGGACGTAAACAACGGCGATGCGTGGGTTCCTGAGATGCAGGCTCGTCTCTCCGACCGTCGCGGTGTGCTGTCTTGGTCGGCTATGCCGCACTCCCGGAATGACTCGCTTCAGTCGCTGGCAGAGCGGGCCGACAAGCTTGTCGAGCAAGGGGTCGAGAACCCGGCCATCGTCAAGTTCCAGCTGCGCTTTCTCGACAACCCCCATATCCCGTCCGATGAGAAGACCAAGCGCATCGAGGCGTGGGCTGCGCTGGGCGAGGACGTCTTGCGGATGCGCAGCGAGGGCGAGTTCATCAGCGACTCGATCCTCTGCTACCCCACGTTCGCCATGCACATTCATGGCTACGAGCGCACGGAGCTAGAGAACCTCACCGTGCCGCCCGACTGGTGCCGGTACGCGGCCATCGACCCTGGACACGCCGTGACGTCGGTGCTGTTTGCTGCCGTTCCGCCAGACGAGTCGATGCTCTTGATCTACGACCAGCTCTATATCCGCAACTGCAACGCCATCATCTTCGGGGAGAAGATGCGCGAGAAGTGCATGGGGCAGAACTTCCACGCCTTCCTCATCGACATGCACGGCGGCCGCCTCCGGGAAATCGGGTCAGGCCGCCTGCCGGTCGAGCTGTACACGGAGGAGCTGAAGAAGCAGGGCGTGTCGAGCCAGACCACCGGGCACAGTTTTATTGCTGGCTGTGATGACATTCAGGCCCGCATGTCGGCCGTCCGCAACTACCTGCACATTCGCCCTGAGGGCAAGCCGACGCTGCGGGTGCTGCGGAGCGCCTGCCCCGACCTCGAGCGGGAAATGAAGCGCTACAAGCACAAGACCCAGCTGGTTGCCGGAACCTACGTGGTGACGGACCAGCCGAACACTCGGGGCGAAGTCCACGCCTGCCAGTGTCTTGAGTATTTGTGTGCCTATCGACCTCGATACCACAAGCCTAAGGTGGATGCCGGTCCCGAACCCTGGTACGTCGACTGGATGCGGAAGCGCAAGAAGCGCATGGCCGCAGAGGCCGACGACTTCATCTTCTTAGGCCCACAGTCAGGAGCAAAATATGGAAGCCGAATCCTTTAGCCCGCCGACGGTCAGGATTGGCGACAGCGTGTACTGGTATCACGACCCGCTCACCTGCGCCGAGCCGGTGCTTGGGTGGATCGTGCAGCGGCCGGGCATCAACACGGTCTGCGTGCTGACGTTCAGTCCGCTCTCCGGCTTTCAGGAGAAGCCCTCCGTCCGGCACCGCGACGATCCCGGTCTTCAGGAAAACCCCGACTGGCGGCAGTGGGGATGCTGGGAGTTCTCTCCGCAGACCGCACAGCTCAAGAAGCTCGACGGCTTGATGTCTCAGATCGCCAACCTGACGGAACAGGTTGCCCTTGCAAGGAAGCAAAACGGTGGAACCAAGAACGGGTGAGGATGCCCTGCGCTCGATTGCGCAAGGGTGGATCAAGAAGATCGAGCTGTCGCTGAAGCACAAGCGCCCCTTCACGGAAGACGCGAAGGAGGCGATGTGCTTCTTCGACGGTCCTCACAACTGGTTCTGGCGTGACACGTACGCCCGGCACGAGTACGGCTACAACCGCACGATTGCGCCCCCCGCCTTTCGTATGCAGTGCAACCGTGTTTTCGAGGCCGTGAAGCTGTTCGGCAGCGTCATCTACCACCGCAATCCGGTGCGTACGGTCACGCCGGCCCGCTACCCGTTCGTCACGCCAGAGGTGGTTGGCGCCATGGACGACGCCAGCATGATGGCGTACCAGCAGGCTGCCCAAGAGACGATGCGCCTGTCGGAGGTGCGCAAGGTGGCGGCCCTGCTGATGGAGCGATACTTGAACTACACCCCCAACGAGCTTGACCTCAAGACGCACAGTCGCCGCGTCGTGGACGAGGCCATCATCAAGGGGATGGGCGTGTGGTGGACGGAGCTTGTCCAGCTTCCCGGCACCAACATGGCGCTCGTGGGGTCGTTCGCGGACAGCGTCGACAACTTTACGATGGACCCGGACGCCACCGAGATCGAGGACATTACGTGGTGCGCCCGCCGCTGCACGCACCCGATCGACGTCGTGGCTCGTCAGTACGGCCTCGACCGGGAGCAGCTCAAGGGCCACCTCGAAGGCGTCAAGCCGATTGACGGCGATGCCGAGTCGCAGATTTTCAGCGACGACGACGCTCCCTACAAGGGGCGCCGTGTCGGCAAGAGTAATGAGCTGGTGACCTACTGGAAGATTTGGAGCAAGACGGGGCTGGGCGACCGACTCAAGGACATGCCCAAAGACCTCGTCGGCGCCTTCGACGGGCTGGGCGACAACTGCTACGTCGTGGTGTGCGAGGGCGTGAATTTCCCCCTCAACATGCCGCCGTCGATGCTGGAGGCTCCCGTCGAGGAGTCGGCTGGCGTGCCGCCGGACCTGTTCCGTGCGGTGCAGTGGCCGATCCCGTTCTGGGCAGAGGCGAATGGCTGGCCGTTCGTGCCGCTCGACTTCCACCGGAAGCCCGGCTACATCTGGCCCATCTCGCACATCAAGCCCGGCATTGGCGAGCTTCGGTTCATCAACTTCGCGCTGTCGTTCATCGCCCAGCGCGTTGCCGTCAGCTGCGAGACGCTGCTTGGCGTCAGCAAGGCTGCGGACCAAGACATCAAGGATCAAATCCTTGCTGGCTCGGAAAAGGGATTCAAGGTCGTCGAGATCAGCGAAACGCTCGGCCGCAGCGTGAACGACCTCATCTCGGTCTTCCAGATGCCGGAGGTTTCTCCGGAGTTGTGGAAGATTTTGGAGGCCGTGACGGCGATGTTCGACAAGCGGGTCGGCCTGACCGAACTCGCCTACGCTATGACCTCCAGCCAGATACGGAGTGCCACAGAGGCGACCGTGAAGGCGGAGCAGCTGTCGGTGCGCCCAGACGACATGGCGAACCGGCTAGAAGACTCTATGAGTCTGCTGGCTCGCAGGGAGGCGTTTGCGGCCCGGTGGCTCTTGGAGCCGCAGGATGTCGAGCCGGTCATCGGGCCGCTTGGTGCCGCCGCATGGGCGCAGCACGTCAAGCCGCTGGACCCGGCGGTCCTGGCTCGGGAGTTCGAGTACCGCATCGAGGCCGGCTCGGCCCGCAAGCCGAACAAGGCGACCCGTGTCGAGCAGATGCAGGCCGCCCTCCAGACGCTTGGGCCGATCCTGCAAGGGCTGGTGCCGATGGGAGTCGTAGACCCGCTGAACGCCCTCATCACCGACTGGGCCGACAGCCTCGACATCGACGCCAAGCCGTACCTCATTCCACCCCCTCCGGCGCCGCCTGCGCCTGACCCATCCCAGCAGCCGCCCGCAGGCCCGGAGGGGGTGGGTGGGGGTTCTGAGGCTCCGCTGCCTCCAGAAGCCCCGCCGGCCGACATTCCGCAGGTGCCGCCAGAAATGCAGCCGTGACGGGACACAAACCTATGGGTGCCATGAGCGACGCTATCGACCTGCCGCCGGACATTGCCAACGCCTCGCACGAGGTGCGGTCGCACTACGTCCGCATGGTGCAGGACGGCCAGAGCCCCCGCTTTGCCGAGATGTGCGCTCTCCAGGCTCCTCCCGGCACGCGAGGCACAGATCGGGCCTTCATGCAGGGCCGCATGGCTGGCGAGTGGCTAAACGCTCTGCCAAAGAAGCAGGCGGCTTGGCTTATCAAGCAGGCGGAAGCAGCCGGGATCAGCACGACCGGCAAGTTCTACATGGGCGGAATCGCGGACAAGCGGGGCCACCTCGACCCAGAGGCGTGGGTGGATTCGACCGCCGACATTCTCAAGGTGGCGAAGAAGCGCGACCTCGAAGTTCACGGAATCGTGGACTACGTGCCGCCCGAGAAAGGCCCACCGAAAGAGGTCGACATCAACCCCCGCATCCTTCGTGAGCATGTCCGCAAGGAGATGAAAGCCAACCCGAAGCTCAAGCGCGGAGAGGCGATCGAGAAGGTGAAGGACCGCATTGTGCCCCACTGGAAAAGGAAGAAGTGATGCCGAACAAGATCGAACGCCTGAACTCGATTGCCGGGCCAATCACGGTCACGGCCTCTGCTGCAACTAGCCCCAAGATTCCGTTCGGCCCTGCCGGCGGTGGCGTCATCATCGTGGACTCGCTGGCTGGGGGCGCAACCACGCTGGCGTGGCACGTCGCCTTCGGTCCCGACCTTGAGGCTCGCCCGCTCTTCGACGGCACGACCGCTGTCACGACCAGCGTGACGGCTGGCCGAGCCTACGCCATTCCGGATGCGGCCTTTGCGGCTCCGTACATCGTGGCCGTTGCCAATGCCGGCACTGCTTCCATTCGCATCAGCGTGAAGGGCTAGATCACACATGGCGCTCGTCAGGATTCAGGTTCGTCGCGATCCGGCCGCCACATGGGCGGCAGCCAACCCGGTCCTCGCAGCTGGCGAGCCGGGCCTCGAGACGGATACTGGCAAGATCAAGTACGGCGACGGCGTTCGCGCCTGGAACTCGCTGCCGTACTCGTCGGGCGTCAGCTTGGGCAGCAGCGTTCCGCCGGCGGCAGGGACGGCTGCGGCTGGGACGAGCCAGGACGCTGCGCGAGCGGATCACTCGCATGCCCTGCCGACGAACCTTCAGGCCCAGACGATCCAGGCTTCCGGCAGTGCCTCTGTCGGCGGCACGCTGACCGTCACCGGGCAGCTTATTGGTGGCACGCACCGGCACAACGCTGCCGACATCAACGACCTTACGGCCGCCGTTTTCTCTCGCATCGTCTCGTCCATCAAGGCCGGAGCGAACATCCAGGCGGAGGTCGACAGTGCAGCGCAGACGATCACGCTCAGCAGCACGTCCGCAGGCTCTGCACCACTGGTAATCACGCAGAATCCGATCGACTACGCAGCGACGAGCGGAACGGCCACCTTCTCTGCCACAGCCATCGGAGGCCGAGACACGCTTACCTACGAGTGGCAGGTATCCACAGACGGCGGCAACACGTGGGCCGCAGTTCCTGGCGCCAGCGGCTCTACACTCGTGCTTTCTGGCGTCACCGGCGCGATGAGCGGCAATCGCTATCGCCTTCAAGTGTCGTCGGGCACTGAGGTGGTGGTTTCAGCGCATGCCGTCCTGACTGCCGGCGGAGTGACCATTACCGCGCAGCCCCCCGACTCGACGGTCGACGTTGGCGGCACTGTCCGGTTGGCGGTGGCCGCATCGGCAGGGTCGACGGCCATCTCCTACCAGTGGCAGCAGTACAACGCGACATCCGACTCGTGGGCCGACGTCCCAGAGGCCGACCTGCCCGTGTATTCGTTCATTGCCGCCGCCGCTACAGGCTCCTCTGGTAATCAGTATCGCGCCGTCGTGAGGGCGGCGGGCCAGACGGTCGAGTCTCGCACTGCCGTCGTTGTGGTTCGCCCGGCGGCCGTATCGTTTCCGGTGCAGCCAGAGAGCACCACAGACGTTGCCGGCGCCGCCACGTTTGCCGCCGACGTTGTGGGTGGCACTGATCCGCTGGTACTGCGGTGGCAGAGGCTCGGTGGCGGCTCGTCTGCGTGGAGCAGCTCCAGTGTGTTTGAGGACATACCGGACGGGGCGTCTGGCGTGAGCGGCCAGGCCGCAGAGACGTTGTTGCTGACAAGCCAGACTGCGTCGCAGCATCTGCGCCGCTATCGCCTAAAGGTGACGGACGCAGACTCCCGCGTCGCCTACAGCGCAGAGGCCACGCTTCGCACGCTGTCTTTGGAGATAACCGCACACCCGGAGGACGTTTCAGCAACTTCTGGCGACACGCTGTCGGCATCCGCCTTCTCCGTGACAGCATCGGCCGACGGGGGCGTCACGTACCAGTGGCAGAAGTCAGTCAATAACGGCACGACTTGGTCGAACATCGCCGGAGCCACGTCTGCGACATACGGCGGATTTGCCGTCACGTTCCTCGACGACGGCGCGTTGTTTCGGTGCGCCGTGACTGGCGACGGCCAGACGCTGAACAGCGAGTCGGCCTCGCTGGCTGTAGCCGCGCCTGCGCTTACGATCACCACGCAACCCCAGAACGTCACCGCCACAGGATCGACCGCCACCTTCTCCTTCGGCCACTCCGGCGGCCCGTCAGTTACGCCTCAGGTGTACTGGGAGTCGCGAACGGCCTCTACCGGGTGGGTGCGCATCCCTGGAGCCACCACCACAACGCTCGCCGTTTCCGGCATCACGCCAGAAAACAACGGAACCGCATATCGTGGCGTCGTGCAGCGAGGCTCCGCCACCGCGTTCACCGACGCGGTCACGCTGACCGCTCCAGGCGCAATCATTTTCTTGCAGCCGCAAGACGCGACGGCAGCGTCCGGTAACGCCAGCTTCAGCGTGGACTTTACGTCCGTCGCTTGCTCTGCGCCGACAATTACGTGGCAGCTGCGCACCTCGCCAAGCGGCTCATGGTCTGCCGTTGCCGGCGCCGGGAGCGTCAAGACGCTTGAGATCGGAGGGCTGACGACATCGTTCAGCGGCTACCAATACCGCGCACTCGTGGCGTGCGGCGGAAGAGAGGTTGCGTCGAATCCAGCCACGCTCACGGTCCCAGTGCCTCCGGTCGTTATCACAACTCAGCCAAGCGACGCCACTGCCGCTCTGGCGCAGGCGACGTTTACGTTTGCCTTCTCCGGCGGCGACGGCTCTGCGCCCAGCATCGTGTGGGAGCGGGCGCTTCCAGGCGGCGCGTTTGCCGTCGTGCCCGGCGCCACTACGAACACGCTGGCGGTCAACGGCATAACGACATCCATGTCTGGCGCACAGTATCGTGCGACCGTGACTATCGGCTCTCAGTCCGCCACGACCCGCTCCGCAGTGCTGACCGTCGGCGGCGCCACGATCACGCTTCACCCCGTAGACGCCATTGCGGTCGATAGGGCCGCGACGTTCACCTTCGACTTCTCGTCGTCGTGCTCGTCGCCCTCAATTCAGTGGGAGAGCAAGCCGCCGACGTTCACCGTGTGGTCGCCGGTGCTCGGGGCCACTTCGCGCACCCTGTCTCTTACTAACCTGCTGCCGTCCGATTCCAACCGCCAATATCGTGCCGCCGTTGAGTGCGGCGGATCGGTTTCGTACTCCAGCGCTGCCACGCTGACCGTTCCGTCCTACGAGTTTTTTATCACCCAGCCCGGCTCTCAGAGCGTCAATGCCGGCGACACCGTGACGTTCTCGTACCAGGGCATGTTCAATGTCCCGGATTACCAAGCGCGCTGGCAGATGCGGCGGATCGGCGGCGGCTGGTCTAATGTGGCTCGCGGTCAGTCCTACACCTTCAAAGCCAACGCTCGCGCGCACCACAACACCGAGTGGCGAGTGCAGGTTGCCACTCCTGGCGGCGTGCTGTTTAGTGCTGTAGCGAGGCTGACCGTTGGTAAGCTGACTTCGACCAAGCCAGTGGCGCTCGCCGGAACATCCGATCTCGTCGGCATCGCCTATGCGAAGGGTGCGTTCGTGGCGTTAGCATCTGACCAGACGGCCATCATTCGCCGATCCACAGACGGTGGCGACACGTGGCAGACGCACTGGCTTCCCGAGTCTCGCTACTGGGACGGCGTTACTGCCAGCCAGAACGGAGCGCTGTTCGCGTACGGCAGCGGCGAGAGCGGAACCGTCAACGCCGACTTTTCTCCACAAACCAACCCCAACACGCCGTTCAACTGGACGCCGACGTGGAGGGACGATCCCGACTCCCGCGTTGGCCCGAAGCGGACGGCCACTGTGGCGCGGAGCCTGGACGGCGGTAGGACGTGGGCAAAGCTCCAGCTTCCATTCTTCGCAGGCAACTGCCTGCGGATGTGGGGAACGAATTACAACAACGCGGTCGTGGCGTTCTTTTTCTCCGAGAGCCTGACGGGACGGCGCAGCCGAGAGCACTGGTGGTTTGGGTCGCGCGCCGGAGCCGGCGGTGGGCGGCGTCGCAACGGACGGCTGAAGATGGCCGTGACGCTCAATGATGGCGCCTCGTGGAGCGTCTTTGATTGGCCGCTGCCCCCGCAGGGTGGCGCCGTGTATCCACCTCCGCGCGCCCTTGTTCCAAAGCAGGTCGCCATCAGCCCGTCTGGGGTCATGGTGGTCGCCACTCGCGTGACAGACTTTGGCGCAGACAAGGAATACCCTGGCCTGCTGTTGACGAGAAACATAGCGGCAAGCGGCTGGGGCACGCCCACGACCGCATCGACGGCCACTATTAGGATTGCCACTAGTAACGGCAACTCAGCGCGCACCATCGCGACTGGCCTCCTTCGCACCGGCGGCGTGGTGGGCGACCTGACATACAGCCGCTCTCCGTCGCTGGCGGAAGGATTCAATGTGGGCCGCGCAATCACCAACCACGACGCCAATTCGGTCGAGTGGGTTCCCGGCGCCGGATTCATTGCTGCGCATGACAGGTATCGCGTGGCAATGATTTCTCAGGACGGAAACCTGTGGGGGGCCGTGCCGACCGAGCGCATCTTAGGCGAAGTGCCGCTGCACGTCGTGGGCAACGCGCTGTACGGCATCGACACGACGCTTCCCAATTACGAATGGGTGACGACAGCCACGTCTGAGTCGTATCCCGACTTCGTCAACATGAATCTTGGCATCACGACCATCACGGACACGGTGAACTGCTGGGCGCACAGCCCGTCCGAGATCATGCTTCTTGAGACTGGTGGGTCGATTACGTGGATTCCTCGCGACGACGCTCCGAGCGCCAATCCCGGCGAGCTGGCCGACCCTGACTCGCCAGACGACCTCACCGTCGAATCTCGCTCACAGTCCGCAGTCCTCTCTTGGACGCCGTCGCCGAGCGCGACCGCAAACCCACCGCAGCGATACGACGTGGAGTACACATCCGACGATGGCAGGACGTGGACGACGCACACCGCTCCGGCCAGCACAGCTACTTCGCGCACGGTGTCGGGCTTGACGCGCGGCACGACGTACTACTTCAGGGTGGCGGCAGTGTTTTCGTCTGGGACAAAGGCGTACTCCGCGTGGAGCCCACCAGTCACGCCTGCCGCCTCGCCGCCTGGAGCGCCGGCGTGGGTTCGCGCCATGTGGAGCCAAGTGGCGCTGCCGGGCAATCCGCGAAGGATACTTGTCTCGTGGGGAGCGCCTACGGACGACGGAGGCGCTCCCATCACCTCGTACATCGTCCAGACGTCGGACGGCTTGGCCACCCTCGCCAACCATATTAACTTGACGCGGCTCACGGCGTTTATCGACCCCGCGCTTCTGCGCAGCCGTCCCGGCGGAGCCAACGCGGCGACGTTCCGCGTGCTCGCGGTCAATTCGGCAGGCATTAGCGCTGCAAGCCCCACGTCCGGTGTAGCCAGCTAGGCATGGAGGCGGTTGGTGTACTACGCAGCTCAAGACATCGTCGAGTACCTCATGAACTCCGTAGGCGGAGGCTCGCAGGACAGCGAGCATCGCCTGCTGCGTTCGGCGGCGCACCATGCGTACCGCGACTTGATGCACTGCCGTGAGTGGCACTGGCTCTCGTCGGAGGCTCCGCTTCCGGCGGCCGTCTCCGGCACCAACGGCAAGGAGTACGTACTTCCTGCGAACGTGAAGACTGTGGACGGGCTCATCACGCCCGACCGCACGACGGCCGTGTCGTACATCACGCCGCGAGAATGGCGCATCCTCGAGTCCGAGAGCCTCGCCCCTGGCTCCGCCGTCTACTGGACTGTCGTACCGGACCCAACCAAGCCCGACAGGTGGAGGCTCAAGATCGCCGGCAATCCAACTCCGATTGAGAGCGGCAAGACGTACTACATCACCTTCCGGCGCAAGCCGCTGCCCCTGAAGTACATGGGGTTCGAGGAAATCTGTCGCAACGGAACTCTGGACGCCACTTCAGCGCCTGGCGCCGTCAAGCGGTATGGCACAGCTACGCATCATCCTGAGGGGCCGTCTGGAATCTACCCGTACACGGCCGAAGAGGTGCTCGGCGTAGCCGGAAGCTTGATCGGCACGCCGCCGGCTGGCGCACGCACCGTCGTCAGCGATCGACTCGACGTCTCGGAGAGCATGTTCACGGCACTGCTTTCTGGGGCGGAGGTGTGGCTGGCAAAGATGCTCGGCAAGAACGTGGAGGGCGCATTGGCGGTCTACAATCGCGACCTGCGCATGGCATTCGAGGCCGACTCCCCCGCCCCGATCGCCGGCCGCCGAGAAGGCATTGGGCGTTATCCGGAGGTGGATGCTGTCTCGTGGGGAACGCCGCGAGCAATGGGGTACTACTCGCCCAGCCAGCCCGACACGGGGGTCTAAGCGATGCGCGCAGACTCGTGGGCTGGGCTTGTCACCAACGCAAGTCCGTTTGCACTGCCTCCCGGCGCTGCTGTCGAGCAGGTCAACCTGAACTGCTCCATTCCGGGACAGCTTCAGTCTCGCGGAGGCATGCGGCCGCTTGCTGTCTCGCCAGAGGACAGGTCGTCCATCGTCCACTGCCACGCCGTGCAGCTTCCTTCAGGAACAGCTGTCATAGCGCAGCGGGTAGACGGAACGGTGATTGTGCTCGGTGGCATTGCGCCGGCCGCAGCTCCTTCCGTCGGATTTGAGCCGCAGCTGTCCGTCGCGTCAGGGCAGATTGCCACCTCGTACACGCACCGCTACGCCGACGGGAGGTACGGAGCCGCCCAAGACGCGCCAGAGCCGCAGCCCCGAAACCCGCTTGTCGAGGCGCTGGATGGCGGCGAGTCCGACACTGCTGAGTGGCCGTTCGTCGTCGATTCGGTTGCCGGGTGCCCGGTCAGCGGCAAGCTGTCTGTTGTTGATGGCGGTGTGGCTCGTGACGACGAGCTGCCACCCGACGTTCGCGAGTCGGAGCTGTGCGAAACATGAGCGTAGGTTCCTTCTCTCCGGATCGGCCCATCTCGTGCGCTCAGGGGCGCTACGGAGAAGTCATTGTCGTTCAGGGCGGAGGCAAGAAGCCGATCCGCATTGACGGCACGACGTCCAGGCTGGCGGGGCTTATCGCTCCGGAGGCAGCCCCTGAGATTTCCACCATCTCGCCGGTGGCGTACTACATCGCCCGCGTGGACGTGACGCGGCCTGGAGCCGTGTACTACTCAGCCCCCACCGTGACGTTCGAGCAGGCGTCCAGCGGGTTCAACGACCTAGTTCTCTTGCCGCCAGGAGCAACGCCTCCCGAGTTTCGCGCCGCAAAGGCGGCCGCGTACCTCAACCAGTCTGGCGTTTCCGAGATCGTCGTCAGCGATGGCGGCAAGGGATACGCCGCTCCGCCCAACGGGGTGCTCGGTGACTCGCACGGCAAGGGGGCCGTCCTAACTCCGATCACGACCGGGCCGTCCGTCACCGACCCAGCCAACAACCCATACACCGGCATCACGCAGTGGGAGGTCGTGTCGCAGCCAGCTGACACGAGCAGCGCCGCAGCGTGCGGTGGCGGAAACGAGCCGCGATTTGCAGCCACGAACTGCGTTGGCGTCGACTTGCCGATCACGGGCGACGGCACGTTCACTGTGCATTCCACGTACGGGTACGTGAGGACGCGGATAGGAAACGGGGCTGTGTGCTGCGGGTTTTGCCCGCCCCCTCGCGAGCCGGACTACACGCGGACCATCACGTATCGTGTTACTGGGGCGTCCGGCGGGGCTGGTGCTGTACTGCGACTCGTGTGGAATGGGTCGACGTGGGTGCAGTCGTGTAGTGGCGGCGGCGAGACGCCCCCCTGGAGTCGCTGGGAGGGAGCCACTCAGGTCGAGGCCGCAAGCCCTCACAAGATCGGGGCCGGATACTCCGACGCACGCACAGTGCGCGTCGAGATCGACTCCATTGCTGGCGAGCAGGCCACCATCGTCATTGAAGGGTACACGGCCGGCAATCCAGCAAACACCGAGTCTCGAGGCTACAGCCTCACCGGCATCCGCATCGACAATGCCGGCTCTGGCTATGTCGTCGCGCCGCAAATCAAGATCACGAGCGCATCCGGCTTCGGAGCATACGCCACGTGCCGCGTTGCCGGCGGCCGCATCGTGGAGGTCACGCTAGAGAACGGAGGCGGTGGATACAAGACGCCCCCCAAGATCGAGGCAGTTGCCGGCGGTGCGGAGGCGTTCGCTGTTGCGCGACCGCACCTGCGCGGAAAGTATCAGTGCTACTACAGATACATCGACGACACGCCGGAATCCGCTGGCGGGCCTATTCCAAGCAGCCTTTCGCCAGTGCGTGAGGTGGATGCCGGCGAAGGAGTCGCTGGACTAGCATGGACCGTGCCGTCATTGACGCCCGGCGGACGAGCGACATCCGTCGAGCTGTGGCGAACGACCGGCAATCAAGCCACGACGCTCTACCGAGTGGCGACTCTCGCCGGCGGCCTGCACAGCGACACGTTGACAGACGATGAGCTGCGCGACCCGGATAGGGCTGGCTATGCCGCCATGCCCATCGTGCTGCCGAACGGCGGCATCAACGCCAACCGATTCACGCCGCCTCCCAGCGACAAGGCTGTGGTCGTGCGGTTTCAGGACCGCTTTTGGTACGGCGTGGACACGGGAGGAAAGCAGCCAAACACCGTCCTGTTTTCTGGCGTCGACGAGCCGGAGAGCGTGCCGGACATCAACGAGATCATCCTGCAACAAAACACAGTCGATGCGGATGCCATCTCGGCGCTCATTCCCTTTGGCCCCACCCTGCTTATCATGCAGGCCCGCCACGCCTATTCACTGTCGTTCTCGAAGCAGCCGGTGCTGGACGCTCAGGTGGTGCCAATCGCCCACAGAGGCGCCCTGAACCAGCGCTGCTGGGGCATCCACGACGGCGTGTGCTACGTGCTCGACCAGTACGGCATCTACGCCATCTCGCCGGGAGGCCGCGTCGAAGGGCTGTCGGAAGCAATCGAGGATATGTTCCGCAGCCGCATCGACTTTGGCAAGCGGACGTGGCCGTTCCTGACAATCGACCCAACGACCAATACGCTGCGGGCGTTTGTCGCATTGCGTGGCGATGGCTCGGACGGGTTCCCGACGGCGGCGCTCTGCTATTCGCTGGCGTCGAAGGCGTGGTGGATCGAGACTTACCCTTCCCGCATCCAGTGCGCAACGCAAGCGCTCCTGACGACTGGAGACTACAGGTGCGTCTTCGGCACGCCTGGAGGACTGTACACGCTCGACGACGGCCACCTTGACATGGCTCGCGGAGCCGTCGTGTCCGTCAAGATTACGAATCCCGGCTCTGGCTACACGTCGCCCCCAACCGTGACGGCACGAGGCGGGTCGTGCGCCAAATTCCAGGCCGTGTTGGATGGCGACGGGAAGATAAGGGCCATCTGGATTCTGTCTCCGGGATACGGATACGCAAGCGGCTCTCTCGTCGTCTCCGATCCGGAGTCTGATGGTGGCGTCACCGCTGTGGCGGAATACACGGCCACGACGAACTCCGCAGACACCCCGCTGCATCCGACCTACCGCTACAAGACGGGCTGCGCCGAGTACCCGTCTGACGCGCAGAACCCGAAGGCAGCGTCCGTGTCGTCGCGGAACATCAGCCTGCTTTACGCCCCGCAACGTCGGTCGTGCCCACTGTCGATGCGGCTCTACTACAACAACTCGCCCGCTCCGCGCCGGAACGTCGCAGCCCGAAACAGAGGCGTCGGCTTCACGGCCGATGTTGTGGATAGCGCAGCCCGCCTCGACATGGCGGCCAATACGCTCAAGCACGGCGAGGACACCGGCGTGGCGAGTGCCATGTTCGCCGGCCGCACTATCGACGACGTGGCCTCTGCCGACCGATACGTCGCCGTCGAGCTGGTTGGGGCACGCCGGAACACAGACCCGGTTGTGTTCTACAAACTTGACGTCATGGGGACCGCCGAATGAGCTTCAGCCTACAGGGCAGCCAGATTCGTGCGTCTCTCGTGGGGGCTGGCCTTCCGGCCGACGCGGCCACCACGATCGCCAACGTGCTCAGCAATGCCGTGCAGACGCTGCGTCACGCCGGCGACGTGGAGGTTGATCGCACGCCAAGCAACCTGCGGCTCGTCACGCCGGACGACCGCAAGCACTCACTGAAGAATCTCGACTTCCGGGCTGGCGACCCAGACCATCGCCAGACTCAGGCCAATGTGGCCGGCAGCGAGGGGAGGCGCGAGCCGGAGCCAGAGCCTGCCGTCCTTGTCGAGCGTTCGCCGCAACGCGACCAAGCGCCATTCCGCGTAGCTGGCGGTGCCTACACGGACACCAATGCGCAGGGCGACGCAGTGCGAGTGGACTTGCGCCTGCGTGGCAACGGCGACTGCGCCTTCATCGAGCCTCGCGCCAACACGCTGATCGGCAAAAGCCTTCGAGCAGAGGCAGGCGGTGGCGATGACGGCCGGCTCCGGTTCTTTATCGAGCAGACCGAGCGCGAGGCCATCTGGAAGCTCCAGCTCATCAACGTGCAGAAAGTGCGGGTCGTGAGCGACATCCAATACCAGCAGGGGCGCGGCCTTGTCGTGAGCTATCGAGACATCGAGACGTGGTCATACTCGAAGCCGTCCATCGAGGTGATCCCTGTGGTTAGCCAGCAGGTCATTTCCGGCGTCGTGCTCGGCGAGGACGGCATTGCCATCTCCAGCGCAGTAGTGGACGTGCTAGGGGCTGTCGCCGGGCCGGCCGGTCTAATCGAGACGGACGACTGCCCTGAGGAGCCACCAGCGTGAAGCTGGCAACGATAGGCGGAAAGCTGCTTAGGACGGCTGCGGGAGCGCTTGCAACCGCCTGCCGGTGCTGCGTACCGCCGCCGCCGCCGAAGTATTGGTGCTTCCCGGCCGGCCTTGATCCGTGCGGCAACCCGCTCTACGAGTGCCGCCAAGACGAGACAGGCGAAGGCGCGCATTCAGGGCCGTTCGAGTCATGCGAGGGGGCGTGCCCGCCTCCGCAGCCGTGCGAGTTTCCGTACTGGTGCTTCACGAACGGAACCGATCCGTGTGGGAATCCAACCTACGAGTGCCGCCAAGACGAGACAGGCGAAGGCGCGCACTCTGGCCCATTCGAGTCGTGCGAAGGAGCGTGCCCAACACCTCCGCCATGCCAGTATTACTGCTGCTACGACTCGGAGCCGAGCCTCGACCCGAACGCTCCGCTGCCAAGCAAGTCCTGCCAGCAAGGCCCGTGCTCGTCGCCGTCGCTGACGGCGGGAGGCCCATTCGCAACGGCGGCAGCGTGCGAGGAGCAGTGCGTGCCGCCGCCATGCTCAGGCCCGTGCCCCTGCCCGCCTGGGTGCGAGTGCGTGACAGAGTGGTATCTACACCAGGCAACTTGCGAATACATCGCGCTTCCGCCTTTTGACCCGCCGGAATGCAACGACCTCATCGGCAACGGCATAAACCTTGCGATTTCTGGACTCTACAATGTCGGCGGGGAAGTTGGGCCGTTTGAAACCTACGAGGAGGCAAGAAGCGCGGCGTTGGCAACTGGGTATGTGTCGTGGGAATCTCTTTACGGCGGCGAGAATCCAGATTCAACCGACGCCCCTTGGGTGGCCCCCGATGACGAGCCCGGCCTGTGCGTGCCGCCCCAGCACGGGCTAAGTATGAGCAACGATGGACGCCCGCAATTCCAAGGCTGCACTTGGGTTGGCGAACTATCCATGACCCTGCCGCCCCCGCTTATATGGGCCTTTACCAAGTCTCGGTGCGACAGCAGCAACCCGCTCCCATGATCTCCTGCGAACTCAAACACCTTGCCGCCCGCTGCCGCCAACGCGGCTACACGCTAGACGAAGTGCGGCCGTGCATCGTCAGCGAAGACGGCGATCAGATCACCGTAGACGTTGACCATCCGGCGTACCCGCGTGCGCCGAAGCCGGGATTCGTGCCATCGCAGCCGAAGCCCCTCGAACCCGCCCCCGACCTCACCCGCACCGACGCCCCTTCGTTCCTGACGAAGGTGAAGAACTTCGCCGTCGCCACAGCTGGGCATGTTGCCGCAGGGATGCCGATGGCGAGTGACGAGGAAATCCTGCGTCGGCACGACATCTGCCGGGCCTGCGAGTTCCTGAAAGACAACGCCTGCACCAAATGCGGCTGCCCAATCGTCAGGGAGCGGCAGTACGTCTCCAAGCTCTCGTGGGCCGACCAAGAGTGCCCCATTGGAAAATGGGGGAAAGCGACCCCTTCTGGGCCGAGCAGGCCGTAAATCGCCGGTCGGGAGCCCCCTCGCGGACATAAATCCAGCGAGAGGGCACCGATGATCTTTCCGTCGCATATCACCAGCTACAAGGCTCCCGGCTCCAGCTCCAGCGGCAGCGAGAGCTACAGCCTGGACTACAGCGGACTCGACGAAATCCGCAAGCGCCAGAACGAGGCGTCTGCAACGAACGCAGGCCGGTACAAGGCGCTCTACGACGGCAATCCTGGCGATGCCATCGCGGCGGGGCAGCGCATCCGCGACCTGCTTGGCTCGCTCAACAGCATCGAGCCGGTGCGCATGTCGAGCTACAGCTCGAACTCCTCGTCGAACGCTGACGGCCCGGTGATTGGCGGAGAGCACGCCGACCTCAAGTACCTCGAGGCTGCGACCAAGATGCAGCCGGCTGGTGGCAACGCCGGAGGCGGAGGCATGCCAGTGGCCCGGCCGATCGCCGGCGGTGCTCCGCAGAACCCAAATGCGGTGAAGCCAGACGTGCAGCTCCCGTCCGCTCCGGCTGCACGCAAGCAATCCAAAGACGGCAAGCGTCCGGGCGCCCACGTGATTACCGGCGACCCGATGCGGGCTGATTACTTCGCGTAGGAGATGAGAGATGAAGCAGTTTGGCTACACGCCGTATGGCAACGTCGCCCGAATGTTGCAGTCCAACAATCCGGACCTTATCGCGCAGGGCGAGAACATCGCTGGCGCCTACGGGCGTGACCTGCAGCGCGAGAACAACGAGATGGGGCTGCTCCAGCAAGAGCAGAAGCGCCGTCAGTACGACTCCGAAACTCAGCGCCAGAAGCTTGGCATTCTCGGCGGTCTTCTTGGTGCCCCCAGAAGGATCGGCTGATGTACCAGCAGGCAGTCGGTTTCAATCCGAGCGGTCGCCTTCTCTCCGGCCTGAGCCGGAAGGGAGATGCAGGGGCGTTTGGGTACGGCCAAGCAATGTCGGCGGCGGCCAACCTGAACCTCGACAAGGAGAAGCAGAATCAAGAGATGGGCGTGCAGCAGATGCAGGCCGACAGCCAGTTCCGCCAGCGGGACGCCCAGAACAAGGCCAGCCGGCTCCAGAGCGACGCCCAGATTCGCACCCGGCAGGGCGACATGCAGTCGCGGAAGAACGTGTTCGACACGTCGATGGCCTTTGACTATGCCGCCCTCAACAAGCGCCGGCAGACGTCGCTGCAACAGGCGCTTCTGAACAACATGGCGAGGGACTTCTAGTGGCTATTGGAGCCGACCTCTCGCTGCCGAAGTCGCAGCCGTCTCCGCTGCGTGGGCTGACTGCACGGCCGACTCGCCAGCAGTCTTCGCCATCGTACGGCTATCGCCCGCCGATGCTGAACGATGGAAAGGTGCAAGACGTCGCGAGCAATCAGCTCGCCTCGTCGGCCGGCGCCGGAAAGATGGCGATGCAGGACATGGATCGCGCGGGCGTATCGAGAGGCAAGGGCCAGCAATACCGTGCTGATATGGCGCAGGCAGGCGCTGACGTCCAGGCGCGCATGCAGGCTGCCCAAACGGAGATGGGCGCCTCCGCCGCCAACGCCAACGCACAGATGGCATACGACACAGCAATGCGAAACGAGCAGCTCAGCAACGCCGGCCTGCTCGACAACCTGCGCAACAGCGACGCAATGGAGCGGCTGGCTCGACAGGGATGGCGACAAGACCTGAATGAGGCCCGCCGTCGCGGCCAGTTCGGACTCGACCAGATTCAGTTGGACTACACCCCGCTTCTCGGCGGCTTGTTTCAGTAAGGAGATTCGCAGTGGCAGACAGCAAGGACTCGAACGACCTCGACGAGAAGGTGCTCAGCAGCATGAACGCGCCGGCACTGCGGGAGTACATCCGCAGCTTGCTGTCTAAGCGCGGCAAGCCATCCGGCGACAAGGAAGCCGAGAAGGCCGACAAGGAGCGCGAGGCGCTGGCCGACCTGCACGAGGAGCACACCGGCAAGGCGAAGGGCGTGCCCGTCGAGAAGGACGACATCTCGTTCGATCTTGGCGAGGACGACGGAGAAGGCGAGGAGGACTCGCAGGTCAGCGAGGACGCTAGCGAGCCGGCCAAGAAGAAGCGGGGTGAGTGATGGCAGTCCCTGGCCGCTCAGTCGTTGGCGCTGCATTTCCGGCCGCTGGCCGGCTCGATCGCATCAAGCAGATGCAGCGAGAGCTGACCCGCGCAGCTGCGGAGGGCGGCATGGTCGCTCGGCCGACGTCTGCGGCCCCTGCCCCGCCCACGCCTTCCTATGGCGTCGTGCTCGATCCCGATCCGGTGGAGATTCCTGCCGATGTGCCGGCCGCTGCGCCCGCACTTGCTCCGGCCCCAGAGGGCATGCCGCAGCGCCCGCCACTTCAGGTTGGCGCCGGCCGATTTGCTGACGCCGAAGGGCGCCCTGCTGTTCGCCGTGACGGCCAGACGTTCGTCTACGAGGACGGCACCGTCGTGGACGTTGAAGGCAACGTCGTCGGCGTGGTTACTCCCGGCGACCTGACGGACACCTCTGCCGCACCAGCCGACAACCTCGCCGCCTCTGCGGTCGAGATCGAAGACGGCACCCCCAATCTCAAGCCGAACACAAAGAAGATCGACCCGCTGGAGAAGCTGGCTGGCGACATCTTCCAGGCAACGACTGAGGCTCCGGGCGAGTCGCTCAGCCAGGGCACCGTTCGCCGCCTGTACCGCCAGTTCTCCAAGCTCTCCCCAGAAGAGCAGGCGATGGTTTCTGAGATCATGCCTGCCCTTACCATTCCAGACCCCGATACTGGAAAAACGCGGCTATCCCGCTTGGCCGAGATTGCCGGCGAAGACCCGCAGTTCCGTGCCGCCCAGCAGATCGACAATGCGGCGCAGGCGGTCGAGGCATCGCAGGCGCCGGGCCGACGAACAGCTGATCCTGCCCTCGCAGCAGAGAACGTAGCCGTCGCTCGCTCGCTCATTGAGGGGCAGCTACCCGAAGGCGACTGGAATGCGCTGTCGCGTGTGTTTGGCGAGCTGCCTCCGGAGCAACGTGCCGCCGTGCTTCAGCGGCTCTCTGGGCAAGGCGCCGACGACCCCACTTCGGCGCGTGGATTCGTGTCACGAATGCTCGATGGCAACCAGGCCGAGCCGGTGTTTGTGCCGAATCAGATGGCGCGCGCGCTCGCTCCTGCCAATGACGTCGATGCGATGCTGATGGACATTGACGCCGCCAAGCGCGTCGGAGACTCGGAGCGACAGGCCGCCCTGAGCGAGCAGCTGCGGCAGGGCATTTCCAGCGGGCAGTTTACGTCCGAGCAAGTCAACGACGCCCGCTCGCGATTCCTGCTGCGACGGCAGGTCGAGCAGGAGCTTCGCAGGGCAATCATTGGCACTGACGAAACGTACAGCGCCGAGCAGGCTCAACTGCTTGAGGCTGGCCGTCCGGCCCCGCAGGCGCCGACTATTCCGCAGGGGGCTCGCACGCCTGAAATCTCGCCCGTCGTGCGCGACGAGTTTGACATGCCGAAGGCTCCGGACGGAGCCGACGCGACGGCCCTGCTTCGCGAGCGACAAGAGCAGGCCGATGCCCGCGCTCCCGGCGCATTTCTGACTCGCGACCAACGCCTTGTAGCTGCTGGCCTCGACCCGGCCGACGAGCAGGCCGCACGCCGGCTTCCTCTCTGGATGAAGGGCAACAGCAGCAAGCCTGGAACGCCATTCGAGAGCCGCACTGCCGGCGATCGAGGCACGTCAACCCGCGACGATGCCGCCGTGCTTCAGGCCCAAGAGCTGAAGGCGGCGATGGACGAGGCGCAGGGCGAGCTGAGACAGGCCGTGTACGAGCTGCGTCTCGCCCAGATTGGACGCACGTCTGGCACGGCGCAAACCACTGCCGACGACGTCGCTGCGGCTGCGGCGCAGGTCGAGTCTGCGCGAAGTGTCATCCGGCGACTGGGGGAAATGGAAGACGAGCTGTTCCCGCCCCGAGTCATCAACGCCAGCACTGGCGCACTTGTCATCAACCCGTCCACCGGCCAGCCCGCCCGCGTGCCTAAGGAGTGGCTGCGCAACCCCGACGCCGTGCCTGAGCAGTACAGCATTGAGCGCGGTTATCGCGGGCTCAGCGACTCGCAGCTAAATCGAGGAGGCCAGAGAGAGACGTACAACCAGCTGCTCGCCACCATCGCCGGCTTCCGGCCGAAGGCAGCCGACAATGTCGGGCGGGCAAACGCCGCGATGAACCCACTGGATGCCGCCGCTATCCGCGACGAAGCCATCGAGATGTTTGGCGACGACGCTGCGGAGCTGCTGGACGAAGACTTCCGGCCGAACTGGGCGGCTGATCCCGACGACTTGCGCCAGCCCGGCGCGCCGCTCCGTGACGGCCGACTTGGCGGCAATCCGCAGGACAGCCGCGTTCGGTCTGCCGTTCTGTCGCTGTTCAACGGCCCCAATCCGCTGACGCTCATCAACCCAGCTACCGGCCGTCGATTCACGGCGGCGGAGGCTGTGGACGAGGCGATGAACAAGGGCGACATCTTTGGCCCTGACCCCACGAGTGCCGCCTACCAAGCCGCCAGAGAGCGCATCATCACGCAGGTTGAGCGCGAATTCGGGGACGCCGCGCGATCCGCACCCACCGTGCGTCTGGTGGAGACTGATGACGGCGTGCAAGTCCAGCCAGTGACCGGAGCCGATGCGGCCCCTGCCGCCGACCCTGCCGCAGAAGGCGTTGCCACTTCGCAAGACCCAAGCGCCATTCCGCGACAGGAAGGTGCATGGCCTGAGGGCACCATGAACCAAAAGGCCGTAGCTGGCCCCGACCCGCGCGACAACGTGCGTGGCGCTCAGCCGGCAACTACGTCGACCAAAGACTTCTCTGCCCCCGAGACGGTGCTGTCTCCTGAAGACGAAGCCCTGCTGGCGTCCAACATGCCGATTGAAGACCCCGACGTCATCGACGCCCCCGACCGCACGCCTGCTGCCGCACGCAGTCAGGGGGGCGACTCTACGGCGGAAGTCGTGGACGCCCCCAACGACGCCGATGCGTACACGCCCCAGCAGCTTGAGTCTCTCTGGCGGGCGTGGTTTGCCAAGCAAAAGCCGCAGCGCATCCCGCACAACGATCGGGACGTCTGGATCATGGGCGTCCGTCCTGGCATGACGTTCGAGGAGTGGGCCGCCGAGACGCTCGATGGCAAGGGGCTGAGAAATTACGCTCCCGCCGAGATCGACGACGCCGGCCGCGTGGTGCGACCGCAGCGCAAGGTCAAGATCATTGGGGTCGATGGCGGCGAGGTGGTGGATGCGGCCGATGATGCGGCTGCCGCAACGCCTGCACCAGACGCGACCTCCCCTCGCTCGCTTGGGGCCGACGACGCAGAGGTCATTGACGCCCCTGACGACCCGCCGGCTGCGGCCAGACAAGCGGCCGACGATGCAGCGGAAACAGCCGATTCTGCCGATACCGCCACTCCAGACGGTGCGGCCAAGAAAGCGGACGCGCAGAAGGACGGAACCGACGCCAGAAAGAAGGACAAGTGGCGATTCCCATTGGGGCGTGTCGGGCTTGGTGCTGGGGCCGTCATTGGTGGTGCCACTCTGATTTCCAACCTGTCGAAGCCTGACCTCACTGGCCCAATCGACATTCCCGGAGGCGGGGGTCCAGGCGACGGCGGTGGAGTGCCATATATCCCTGTAGGGGCGCAGGCCGGCGCTCTTGCGCCTGCGTCGGCCGTGTCGCCTGAGGACGCGATTGAGCGGGCTCTGGAGCGGATTCGCGGAGCGCGGGCTTCGCGAGGGGCTCCGGCCTACAACACGATGTTCAACTACACGTACCGGAGCTGAGCGATGGCGATCATGTCTGACTTGCGAGCCGGCCAGAGGCGGGGTGGCGTTGTGGCCCGACGGCCCGAGACGCTGCCTGAGGACGCCGGCCAGCCGGTTGCCGCCGCTCCGGTGGTTCCTGCCGCCATGCCGCCCGCACCGTCTGGCGTCCTGCCCGGAGAGGAGCAGGTCACGACGCAGGACACGTTCCGCCAGCTTGCCCCTGAGGAGCAGGCTGCGCTTCGCCAGAAGTACGAGGGTGGCGGCCACTCCAGCACCATGTCGTACGACGACTGGCTGAGCGAGAACTTCGGGGAGCTTCCTCCGCAGGACCGGGCTGCGACCATGCGTGCGTCCGCGAAGTCCACGCCGCGCATGCAGATCGGCCGCGACCCATCTCTTCCGCCGGAGACGAATAGCCCTCTTGCCCAGAACAGGCAGGCCGCTGGCAAGCCACTGCCCGAAGGGCGTGCCGCACGCCAGTACACGCCCGAGCAGCGGGCCACGATGCAGCAGAACGCCGAAAGCCCGGAAGTGCCGATGGGCCAGTTCGGCGGCAGCTTCTCGATGAGCGCTGATGGCTCGCAGGCCAGACGCGCCCCGAACCCAACGCTCGTTGCAGAGGCCGACAAGATCGCCGCCGACCAGGGGCCGGGCTCGCCTTCGCACGTCGTGGCATTGGCTCAGGCGTACGGCATCGACGCCACCCAGTACGGCGACGACATGGACTTGCTCCGTGCAGATGTCATGCGCGAGAAGGCCAAGCACGACAAGCTGGGCCAGTATCTCGGCGTCCGCGACAATGGCATGGGCGGGTTCGTCTACGTTGAAGACGCCGCTCAGCGGCAGCGCGGGAGGGACCAGTTCGACGCCACGCTGACGCCACAGCAGCTGAACAACCAAGCGATCAGCATGCGCCGTGCATACGCGGGCGTGATTACGCCCGAAGAAGAGGCAGCCCTTTCCGCTGCTGTGCGCACTCCCGGCGGCATGGCGCATATTCGCGACCTCCGCATGGAGCTTCAGGCACGCCAGAAGCAGCAGTCGTGGAAGAACCATCTCGACCGAGTCGCCGGACAGGCGCTTGGGCGAGACATGGCGAACCCGGAGCGTGCTCGTGGTTTCATGATCCGCTCGCTGGCAGAGGCCGTCCGCAGCGGCGACCCGATGGCACAGGCCGCTGCCTACAGCATGATGGGCCAGCCGATGCTTGCCATGCGGGCCATTGACGCCGGCATGTCCGACCGTCGCAGCGCCGCAGAGCTTGCTGGCATCCAGGCCCAGATGGCTGGGCAGGCTGGGAATGATCCGCAGACGCTGGCTGCGCAGATGAACAAGGAGATCGAGTCTGCGCTGGCGCTTGGCAAGCCGTCGCAGCAGGCGCAGCAGCTGACGCTCATCTTCCAGAAGGCTGGCTATCCTCCGGAGCAGATTCCGCAGGCCGTGAACGACGTGCTGGTTGAGCGGTTTGCGACAACCGACCCGAATCATCCTGCGGTAGCGACGGTCATGCGGGCGAAGCTGAAGGAGGGTCGCGGCGCTTGGTTGCAGTGGGCGCAGTCCGTGATGGGACTGACGGAAGATCAAGCGAATGCCGTGTACGACAAAGAGGTCGGCACGCCACAGGATGCCGGCCGTCGTTCCGCAGAGAACGCACAGCGGAATGTGGCCGGGTGGCTTGGGTGGGCTCAGGGGGTCGTTCAGGGGCTGACTGGCGGTGGCGTTCCTCCGCAGGCGTATGGCACTGGCAAGTGAGGTAGCGGTGCATGGACTTGTTCGACCAGCCGCCCTCGCGAAGGCGTCCCGCCGGCTACATCCCGCTGTTCGATGAGGCTGCGCTGGCCGACCAGCCGGCGAGCCAGATCGACGTCACGCCAGAGATGCGTGACTCCGTCCTGCGCGAGATCGGCGCCGTCACTGGCGGCACCCTATCCCGGATCGGAGATGCCCTCTCCGCTCCTGGCGACTACTTTCGCGGCCTGCTGACCGGCAAGGCGGGAGAGCGAGTCACTGGCCGCGAGATGTTGCGAGACGCCGGGCTGATTTCCCAGCAGGACAACTGGGGCAACTTCGCAGCGGGCCTCGCCACCGACATCGTCACCGACCCGCTCTCGATGGTGACTGGGCCGACGAAGGCCGTGACCGCTGCCGGTCAGGCTCTCAAGAAGGCTGGCCTCGCAGATGCGCTCCCAGCCGCCATGACTCGCAAGGCTATCTCGACAGGTGCCGTGCGGTCTGGCGACATTCCTGGCGTTGCCAAGCGGACGCTGAAGGCGCTGGAAGACTCTGGCCGCACGATCAGCACGATGGACCCGGCAGTGGTCGGCAGGCCGCTGTACGGTACTCGCACGTCGATGCGGGCTGGCACGCTTGACGATGCCATCCGTTACGCCGGAGACGACGCTGCGCAAAAAGCGGCAGAGGATGCACTGCTCGGCGTGCTTGGGCCTGACGAGCTGGCGCGGCTGCGTAACGAGCCGCTCGCCAAGACGGTCGGTTTCGGCCTGCCGCTCAGCCAGCCAAGCATCACAGCCGACATCTTTGGCAAGGGTTTCGGGGACCAGTACGCCAACGTCCTCGACACGATCGGGCAGGCCTACCGCTGGAGCCCGGTCGGCAGAGGCATGGCGGCGGCGTTCGACCAGCGGGTGTGGGGCAAGCTCGATGCCGAAGAGCAGCTGACGAACATCGCCAACTTCGAGGCTCGCCAGAAGGCCGGCGGCATTGCTACTGCGGCCCACACGTATCACCTCGCCAAGCTCTACAAAGAGAATCCGGAGGTCTTCAGCGAGGACGGGAACCGGGCGCTTGGGAGATACCTCGAAGGCAGCGCCGCACGCACTGCTGATGACGTGGCATACGTCGAGAGCCGTCCGGCGCTCAAGGAGTACGCCGACTGGTGGGTGAACAACCGACAGGACTACCTTGCCGAGTCTCGTCGCATGGGCCTGTCGGCCGCAGAGCTGACCGACAAGTACGGCATCGACTACCTGCCCCGCCGGGCAGAGGCCGTCCTCGAGATGGAAGCAAGGCGGAACCGGAAGCTCGGGGAGGTCTTGACGACCTTCACGGGCGATATGCTGCGGCGTACGGACGCCATGCAACTGCCCGGCGGGCGGGACACGATCATCGACCTGTCTCGGGACGCCAACGTAGCCGGCGCCAAACGGGCGCTGACAACCGACGAGGATGCAGCGCAGTATCTCCTCAACAAGCTCTCTCCGCTGGTGCAGCCCGGCCAGCCGCCGCTTGAGCTTGACCAGATGAAGCGTCTCGCCCGCGTGCTGAACAGACTTCCGGACGAGGTGACGCAGAAGTCTCCGCTGTTCGGCCAGCATCCGACGGAGATGATTGGGTCGTACATGCGTGGCAGGAACGAGAGCATGGCGACGGCCGGCGTCATGTACGACTCGCTGGCGTCCTTCGCTAAGGATGGGGCGTACGACACGATCGAGGGCGGCCGGCACATCTCGATGCAGGAAGCGCTGAATCGTCTTGGCGTCAAGAGCTACGACGACGACGCCGTTGGCGCGGCTCGCCAGATGCGAGAGCGAATCGCCGGGCTTCGTGGTGTTGACCCAGACCAGATCAAGCTCTCCGAGATCAGCGTTCCAGAAGAGCACATCAATCGGCTCATGCGTGCCCGCGATGCGTTCGAGACTGGCGAGGCATCCCAATCGCTGCTCAACTGGCTCGATCACTACACGCAAGCTTGGAAGGGTGCAATTCTCACATGGCCCGCACGAGCAACACGCGATCTCTATTCAGGAGCCATCAGCAACTGGCTTGAGGGTGCGCTCGACTCCGACGCCGTGCTTGCCACTCGCGCTCTCATGCAGGAGGGGCCGCAGAGCCAACGCTTTCTGCGAACTCTGCAAGGCATTCCTCGCTACGCCGGCGACGACGGGCTGGAGCAGTTCTATGCAGACATCGCCGGCAACGGACTGGTGGGCGCCCAGAACGGATTCGAGATCGGCGGCAGCGTCGTGGGGCGTGGTGCTCTTGGGCAGCTGCCGGGAACCACTCCGATCACGTTCGGCACCATCACTGGCGAACTCACGAAGGGCTGGGGCTGGAACAACTTCCGGCAGTGGCGCTCCAATCTGCGCCCGTTGGCCGAAACGAAGAACCCAATCTTGCGTGCAGGCGAGCAACTCAACTCACTCTCGGATGGCATCAACCGCATCAGCGGGTTCCTTGCTCTCATGAAGCAGGGCTACGATCCGTCCGCTGCGGCAAAGGCGATGAAGCGCGCCCACGTGGACCCATCAAGCCTTTCGCAGCTAGAGAAGACCGTGCTGCGGCGGATTTTTCCCTGGTACAGTTTCCAGAGCCGCATGTTCCGTGAGGTGCTGCGGCAACTGGTGGAGCAGCCCGGTGGTCGGTACGCCCAGCTGATCCGCACGACCGAGTCATTGCAGGACGAAGGCGACGACGCCTACATCCCCAGCGGATTGCGCTCGCGGTTTGCCTTCCCGCTGCCTGAGGAGTGGGGCGGCGTTCCGGCTCCCGGAACGCAGCGATACCTGACCGGCCTTCAGGTGCCTGGATTCACAGAGCTTGGGATGATCGAGACACCCGGCACGGTCGCCGGGACAGTGACTGGAACGGGGCGTCAGATCGGCATGCAGCTGCACCCCGCCTTGCGCACTGGCGTCGAACTGATGGCCGGAAAAGACCTTTTTACCAATAGGCCGATTGGAGAGTCCACGTCCACGCTCGACGCCATTGCGCGCTCCGTGACAGGCAACCCCAATGCGGACGTACCTGCGCTTGCTGAGAAGCTCGTCGAAATCCTTCCGTTCGCAGGTCGCCCGCTGTATGCGCTGCGCTCGTTGCTCGACAACAGGGACGGGCAGCCGATTGCGTCTCGCGGCATCCGGACTGTATTCAATAGCACGACCGGAATGGCATTGCGTGATGCCACGAAGCGAGACGTCCTCTCCGACGCAGTGCGCCAGATCGAGGAGAGCATCGACCCGTACACCCGCGAGTTTACGCAGACCTACATCCCCGAAGAACTTATGCCGATGGTTCCGCAGTGGGCGCAGGAACGGCAAGCCGTGTCGCGTGCGCTTGTCCGCGAGAAGCGAGAGGACGACAAGCCCCAGAAGACCTCTCGCAAGAAGAAGCGCACGTCGGACACTGGCTTCCCTCAGCTATTCGAGTAGCGACGGTGTGCAGGGAATGTCCCTCCTGACCTGCGACCAGTCGATGTAGAACCGCTCGGCCATGCCGGGCGTCTTGTGGCCGAGATGCACTCGGGCCTTTCCGGGCTGACGCATCTCGATGTGGGTGGCGCCCGACCGGCGGAGCCACTTGCCAGAGCCACGCATGCCAAGCGACTTCAGGTACTTCTTCATTCGCTTGCAGCCGCCCACCATGCCGATGGCCCAGCTAAGGACTGTCCCGTCCGGAGACAGGGCCAGCATTTGCGTCACTGCCTCCCAGCAGGCAGGAGACAGCACCTTCGAGACGGGCTCTCCGGTCTTGTGCTGGGACCACTGAACCGCCCCATCCGTAAAGTCCTCCTCCCGCAAGGCCCAAATGTCAGCGTGCCTTGCCCCAGTTTCGTACCCCAACAGCATCCAGCACCGCAGGAACAGGCCAAGCGGGGCACCTGAACGGAGCTTCTTTCGCCCCATCTGGAACGTACCCTTGACAGCCGTACAGCACTGTTCTAAAGTCCATGCCCGAGTTGGTTTGCGGGCAACTTTGATCTTGACCAATCCACGCGGCATGCGTTTCACTAGGCCGCGATCAAGAGCAAAAAGCCACAAGGACACGATGATGGATCGCTGCGGAGCAACGGTAACGGGAGCGGCTTGCGACAGCCTTCGCCGTAAAAACTCGTTGCACGACGCTACGTCCAGTTCCCGACACCCGTCCGCAACGGCACGCACCCGCTTGGCATAGGCGTCACACACGACACGTTCGCGAAGATAGTCCTCCGCAATGGCAGGAAGCCCCCCCATGATTGCTAGCTCCAACGTTGAAGCGCAAAAAACTGGGGGCCAGCTCGGCATGGTTGGTCATGGCGATAGCATCGCTACAGCCCTTGCAACCGGACCCGACGGATCGGACATGACGAATGTCCGGTCCATCAGCACTCCCAGTGTTTTGCATGCGGACATACGTCGTGGAGAGGCAAACGACGCATATCACGCCAACGAAACGCACAGGTCATGCAGCCGAGCCAAAACACTCCTTGACTCGCCCGTCCTGTACTACCAGCGGTACATCGCCAAAACCCTTCCGCCATTCAGCAGCAGCGCCACCGATCACGGGACGCTGATGCACCTGTGGATGGAGTTTGGAGACGACTTCCTTGAAAGGCTGGTCGTCCCTCCATCTGAAACCCTAACTGCCACAGGGCTCGTAGGCAAAGAGGCGCAGAAATGGGCGGAAAACGAGGCACCCGCAGACGCCATCATCGTGTCGCCAAAGGAGCGGGCGCAGCTCCTGGCTGAAATCCGCGCCATCAAGGCGAATCCGGCCGCAGCCGAGCACATCGCCCGCATCGCTGAACATGAGATCAGCGTCTACTGGACGGACGCGGACGGCAACAACCTCAAGTGCCGCTTCGACGCAGTGACGTCGGACGGTCTGGTGCTCGACCTCAAGACGACCCGCGAGGCTGACATCCTCTCCGGGTTTTGGAAGTCGGTGATCGACTTCAAGTACCACCTGCAAGATGCGTGGTATCGCAGGGGCATGGAGGCGTGCGGCATGGACCCCGCCCCGCTCCGCTTCATCGTCATCAGCACTTCGCTGCCGCACGACTGTCAGGTCGTGACGCTGCCAGACGCCGTCGTTGCCGAAGGGCAGCGGCTCATGGACAAGGCGCTGGCTGATCTTCGTCTTCGTGAATCCCTCGACTGGTGGTTGCCGGACACGCACGGCGAGGTGGTTGAGCTTTCGTTTCCGGCGCATGTTCTGGGGAGGATGAGATGAGCAAGGTTATGGATATGTCGGTGTGGAACGCATGCAGCGACCACGTTGACGAGCTTTCGTCTGCAATGGCGAAGGCGTTCGGGCAGTTGCAGAACGTCGCGCGGAACAAGGTTTCGCACTTCGCCAAGAAGGGCAAGGACGGCAAGCCGAAACCGGACTACGCCGACCTCGCATCGTGCTTCGACTGCATCCGCACGGCGTACTCAGCCAACGGGCTGTCGGTCAGCCAGACGTTCCACCCGTACGGCGAGGACGGGACGATCCACCTCGTCACGACGGTGCGGCATTCCAGCGGCCAGTTTGAGCGGTCGTACCTGCCGATGCCTGGACGCATCCCGCCGCAGGAGTTGGCGAAGACCGCCACCTACCTCAAGCGGATCGCCCTGTGCGCCATCGCAGGCATCGCTGCCGACGATGACGACGACGGAGAGCAGGCCGAGAAGTCGGCTGCCAACGCTGCCGCAAACGACGAGGCCCGCATCGAGAAGGCTCTCGTGGCGAAGGTGCGTGCTTCACAGGACGCAGAGGCGATTGCCGCCGTGATGGATCAGGTGGCTCGTGGCGTGTCGTCAGGCCAGCTTTCGGAGGCGGCTGCCAGCCGTGTTCGCCTGCTGGGCGCTGACTGCGCCGCCAAGCTCGCGAAGAAGCAGACGAAGGAAGAGGCCAAGCAGCCCGCACTGGCGTCGTGAACTGAACACTCAGGTCGGGGAGTCCTCCTCAGCGGCACGCCGGATGCCGTCCCGCCCGTCCGGTAACTAAATCATGGACGAGAAACTCATCGACTACACCCGCGTCGTCGCCCTCATGGCGCAGCAGGACTTGCTGGAAGAGAAGGCTGCCGTGCAGTTCTGCAAGGCCATCCTCCCCCAGCTGCTTGCCGAGCTTGAGGTGATGAGCCGCGTTGCCCAGAGCGCTCACTCCTTCCTTGCGTCCCTGCCTGCCCCGACGCAGCCAGAGCCGCCAGCCGCCAAGCCGTCGCAGCCGGCCAAGAAGGCCAAGCCAAAGCGGCGCAAGGCGAAGGGGGTGCGCAAATGAGCCGCCAGCAGATTCGCTCTGCGGTACGTGCCGCACTCCGCGACTACCAGCGGAACGCCATCGAGGGCGTGTGCTCGTCAGCCAAGCGCGGCGACCGCAGGATCGTCGTGTGCCAGCCGGTCGGCAGCGGCAAGACGGAGGTTATGGCAGAGCTGTGCCGTATCGCACGGTATCCGCTCTCCATCGTGCCGCTCGTCGACCTCATGCGCCAGAACCGCGACCGGCTGGAGCTGCGTCTCGGCGAGTCCTGCGACATCGAGCAAGGCGGGAACTTCGCGGAATCCATCGAGGGGCTTCGCAGCCGCGTCATCGTCGGCTCTCGCAACAGTCTTCTCAGCAGCGGCCGCTACAAGGCGAAGGCGTATGAGCGCGTGACGCTGGTGCTGGTTGACGAGTGCCACGTCGGCATGACGCCGCAGATGGAGGAGATGCTGCGGTGGTTCGAGGATCGCGGAGCCACAATCGTCGGCTTCTCCGCCACTCCGTACAAGGGCAAGGGCAAGGCGCTCCGCTACTGGCCTCGCCCGCAGGTCGTGTACTCCCTCATGGAGGGAATCAACGACGGCTACCTCGTCGGCCCGACGTGCTACCTGTCGGAGGCTAAGTCCTTCGACCTGACGATGGTGGACGAGGTGTCTGGCGAGTGGAACAAGACGCAGCTCGCCGCCGTCCTGGCTGCCGAGCACTTCGCTCAGGAGGTGTCGAGCCTCGTTCTCTCGACCCACAAGCAGATGCCGTCAGTCGTGTACGCCGCCAACGTGCGTCAGGCCAAGCTGCTGGTAGAGGTGCTTCAGCGGTACGGTGCGAAGGTCAGCCTTGTGTACGGCACGCAGAACCCGCTGGAGCGAAAGGCGAACATGGACGCCTTCGTGTCGGGCGAGGCGAAAATCATCGTCAACGTCGGCATTCTCGGCTACGGCTGGGACCACCCCGAGCTGATGAACATCTACATGGCGGCGCCGACGCGCTCGCTTTCACGCTACGAGCAGCGTCTCGGAAGAGGCACGCGGACGTGGCGTGGCATCATCCATCCTGACATGACCCGCGACGAGCGGCTGGATGCGATCCGCAATTCCCCGAAGCCGACGTTCAACCTCTACGACATCACCGACTCGAGCCGCAGCCATCAACTGCTCTCGGCCCTCGACGTTCTCGACGCCAAGACCCGCAAGAGCGCAGCCCGCAAGGAGCGCATGCTCGGCCAGCTGTCGATGGACGGAACCAACGCCGTCGATGCAATCCGTCAAGCCGACGAGTTCGACCTTGCGGAGCTGGAGGCGAAGGCCGCAGAGATGATCGAGAAGCGGAAGCGCCTCGTCGTGGGCGTGACGTTCGATCACAGCACTCGCGACCTGTTCTCGGAGCCGGAAGGCCCGAAGCGTCGTGGCTGGCGGATGCTCTACGGCAAATACAAGGGGCAGCAGCTGGACTCGATCCCGGAGAGCTACCTGTCGTGGGTCATGGAATCCACCAAGAAGGAGTCTCCGTTCAAGCAGGCCGTGCGTCGTGAACTCGGAAGGCGGCACAAGGAGAAGGCCGCCGATTAGGGGGCTGCATGAGCAATGGAATGCTCGCTGGAAAAGTCATCGCAGAGATCGGCGTGGCAATCGCTGTGGAGCGGCTCCTGCGGGCTGGCTTCGGCGTTGCCGTCCCGATCGTCGACGACGGATACGACCTCCTTGCGTTCGCTGGAAGGCGATACTGGCGCATTCAGGTCAAGGCAAGTGAGTGCCGCTCTCGCCGCAACGGCAGCCGCATACGAATCACGAGGGGCGGCCAGCGGAAGTGCCACCAGCGCTACTGCCCTGAGTCTGTCGACGCCTTCATCGCCGTCAACACACGAACACACGACGTCATGTGCGTGCCCGTCGCTGCCACAAACGGCCGGGCTTGGCTCACGTGGCGGGAGGGCAGCAGGTGGTCCGACATGGGCGTCCTGCACCGCATCAAAACACAACGCTGTTGATTTCCTCGTACCGACCAGCGTTTCAGAAATCAAAACGGTCGAGCCTAAACAAACCGCCCTGGACCGAATCGGGCGGCTGAGTGGTGTCAGCGCGAAATCCGGGCAACGGGCAGGTATTCGATCCTGCTGCAAGCCAGTCATGGCCCAAGCCGCTACGTCCCGGTGGTTTGCTGAGGACAGGGCCGAATAAGGCTGAACAACGCTACCCCGAACGGGGTTGCTGACGCAGGGCTCCCGGCCCTTCTCAGCACGGAAGCGGTCTAGACAGAGACAACCAAATGCCAAAAGACCTCGTACTCCTGCGCTACACCGACTCCACCGGCCGGCGTCTCGCCGCACTCTGCCGCCCAAGCGAGGGCGTCGAGACGCTGCGTCAGGTGGTGGGAGAGGAATCGGAAGAGGACCGGGAGTGGTACAGGAAGCCGCACAAGTCGGCCGTCGTCATCGACACGGATGGCACGCTGACGATCACGAAGGCCGACGACTTGATGCTGCTGTCGTTCTGGTTCACGGTCGCAGCCAACTGGCTGCGTGAGCACGGAGGGTGAGATGAACGGATTCACGAAAGGAGCGATCGTCATGTCTGGGTTGCTATCGCAGGCGCTGGGCGCCCTGTTCAAGGAGAACGAGCAGATCGTGGCTCCGGCAAAGGCGCTGGCTGGCGTGGCGTCGTGCCGCATTTCATTCAAGGAGTCGGCCACAGACCTTGCTACTGGGGAGAAGAAGTACCGCTGGTGCATCGAGTTCCAGAACGGCGAGGACTGCATGGTGTTTGACGAGGCAGTGCGCCACATCATCGACGCCGTGACTGGAGAGGAGCAGTGAGCAATGGGCGTGAGGAACTATCGGCCTTCGCGAACGAATACCATTTCTGTGCAGTGTGCTGGTCGCGCACGGAAGCGTTGCACATCCACCACCTGCAACAGGGGGCGGGGCGCGTGCATGACAGAAGGTGCCTGCTGCGGCTCTGTCACTACTGCCACGACGGCCTTCACTTCGGAGGCAAGCACGACCTCACGAAGGGCATGTGCCTCACTGCCAAGCGAGAAGTCGACGACGAGAACTACGACCCTGCGTTCCTGGCTGAGCTGCGCCACAAGCGCCATCTCGGCTACGGCCCGGAGCGTTACCCGTTTCGTGTGTTCATGTGGCGGCGGAAGAACGGAGTCCCGCAGGAGTTAGTACGCATGGCAATCAACAGCAGAAACAAGGGAAAGCGTGGCGAGCTGGAGGCTGCGGCCGAGTGGAACCGGCTGGTTCCCAATGCCCATGCCCGGCGCAGTCAGCAGCACAGCGGCACGGAGAGCGCCAGCGACCTCATCAGTCCCGGCACCCCGCACCTCTGGCTGGAGGTGAAGCGCGTCGAGCGTGGGCTGAACCTCGAGGCCGTGATGGAGAAGTCACAGGAGCAGTGCGGGGAGCTTGCGCCCGTCGTCCTGCACCGCAAGAACGACAGCGACTGGCTGGTCACGTTCCGGCTGGAAGACATCCGGCGATTCGTGCAGCAGGTGCAGGGAGCCATGTAATGCCAGAGAACCACTCGTTCCTCATCAACGGCGTCCGCTGGCTGTGGAGATACACACGGCTCAAGGGGCAGGCGGTTGGCTGGGCGCAGTGGCCCGACCAGCGGAATCCGCACCTCGACAAGAAGGTGCTGATCGACGAGCGGCTCAAGGGGCGCGCTCGCCTGAACACGGAGATTCACGAGTACCTGCACGCGGCCAATCCGACCCTGAGCGAGGAGCACGTCTCGCAGCAGGGCGATGACCTGAGCCGAATCCTGTGGGCGCTGGGCTACCGGCGCATGGAGGGCTGATGCACGTCGCACTTGAGTGGTTCGAGGTGAGCCGGGCTGCGCTCGTAGGCGTGTCCCGCAACGTCGAGGCTCTTCGGAAGGGGTGTCAGAACCGCATGCCAATCAACGACGAGTGGAGCATCCACATACTCGGAGCGCTAGGCGAGTGTGCCTTCGCGAAGGCGACCAACCGCTACTGGAACGGAAGCGTCAATACCTTCAAGGCCGGTGGCGACGTCGGCGAGTCGATTCAGGTGCGCACGAGATCGAAGCACAGCTACGACCTCATCGTCAGGCGCGACGACCGAGACGCCGACGTGTTCGTGCTTGTTACGGGCGGGCCTCACGACTTCGAGGTGCGAGGCTGGATGCTCGGCAAGGACGCGAAGGCCGACAAGTACAAGGCGAACTATGGCAACTACGGCGAGGCGTACTTTGTTCCCAGTCGGGAGCTGCGCTCTGTCGCGGACTTGGTTCTCGGAGGTGGGCAATGAATGCCACGACGATGCAGACGTTCAGCGGCCGGCTCATAGACCTTTCTGCGTTCTCCGTCGAGGACGTGCGCATAGCCGACATTGCGCACGCCCTGTCGATCATCAACCGCTTCACCGGCCACAGCAAAGTCCCGTACTCGGTGGCGCAGCACAGCGTCATGGTGAGCCGTATATGCGAGCCGGAGCATGCGCTGTGGGGGCTGCTGCACGACGCCAGCGAAGCATATCTGGGCGACATGGCAACGCCGCTCAAGACCCTGCTGCCTCAGTACCGCGAGCTAGAGGAGCGCGTCCAGAGGACGATTGCCCTGGCGTTCGGATTGGCGTGGCCCATGCCGCCTGTCGTCAAGGTCGCCGACCTGCGCGCCTTGATGGGCGAGAAGCGCGACCTCGTTCCTGGCTCGGCCGACTGGGGGATCGACATTGAGCCGGCATGCGGGCCGATCAACCCGTACTGCTGGCGCGAAGCAAAGAAACTTTTTGAGGACCGTTACAAGGAGCTAGTTCCATGATGATGAAGGTATGCGAAGAGAAGGCGGTTCGGTATCAGAGCGGTGCGGTGCGGTCGAGCGACGCAGAGGCGACGCGCTACGACCTCATCACTCCGATTGGACTGGCGGCTGTAGCTGCCGCTTGCGCGGAGGGTGCCGCTAAGTACGGCGACTACAACTGGGAGAAGGGCATGCCGGCGAACGACATGCTGAATCACGCACTGCGCCATATCTATATGTTCCTCTCCGGAAACCGGGACGAGGATCATCTCGGACACGCAGCGTGGAACGTCATGGCGGCGATCCACTCCCTCGAGGTTTGGCCGGAACTGAACGAGGGAACACTTCGCAGCGGCTATTGTGAGGCACCGCGACACTAAATGATTGCCGTCGCCGTAACGGAATACGACGACGAGAACATCGTTGAGGAATGCGAGAGCGGCTGGAGGAGGTTCTGTGCAGAGGTTCTCGTTAGGACGCACTACCACGTGCGGGAATTGTGTAATCGCCATCGTCGGCTGGGGTGCGCACGGATGCAGCCCTCCAGCCGGAAGGAGTGGGAAATCCTACGCCGGCAGGTAGCCGCCTACCGCTGGGTATTCGAGGGCACTGGGGAGGGCTTTACGTTTGCCCAGACGTGCCTGGATTTGGGCCTTTGCCCGGTGGTTGTGCGCCGGAAGCTGCTGTCTCTGTGCCGCCCAGAGCGGGACATAAACCTCTTAGTGGGCTGGGTCCGCAGGCAAGAGGAGAGGCAACGTGGCAACCATCGCGCAAAAGGTAAAGCAGCTCGTGGAATGGGCGCCAGCATTGTCGCTGCTGTCCGAGATTTCCGCAGCCGACACGGCGAAAGAGAGGGTCGACGGGGCGCTCAAACTCATGCGGTTTGTCGCTACCAAAACCCAGACGCCAATCGACGACGAGCTTCTGGAGAGGCTGGAGGCAGTGCTCCTTAGCTCGCAGGGCCAGGAGCTGTTCGAGTACATCGTCACCCTGGTCACGGCGGTGTCGTTCACGGAGATCGACGAATGACCCCCGCGATGGTGGCGATCGTAGCTGCGCTCGTGGCTGGCGGGGCGTTTGCCCTGCCGTACATTCCTTTCCCGGCCCGGTCGGCCGGACTCTCGTCTTCCGACCGGGCCGGATGGGTGAACCGCCTGTTTGCGCTGGCCGCTGCGGCTGATGATGCCGGCGAGCCGCACGTGGCGGCGCAGGCCCGTGCGCTCATCGCCGCGCTTGTGAATCAGCAGGAGCCCGCTAAGAGGGGGAAGTAGCATGGGCTGGGTTCGTGCCTCCGTCATCGCTGCGTGCCTGCTTGTGTGCGCTGGCGCAGCCGGCGTGAGCTGGGTGCAGTCTGTGCTGCGCCCTGTAGATACGCGCCCGGTTGTTGTTCCCGCCTCCGTCCTGGCTGGCGTGGGTTCGGCCGACGCCAAGCAGCTTCGCGACTTCTACGCCGCGATGGCCGACATCGTGGTGCGTGACGGGCAGGCGAAGGAGCCGGTGTGCAAGACGACGCTCGACCTCCGCAATCGGCACAAGGCTGCATTGCAGATGGCGTTCGCAATGACCGGCATGGTCGGCAAGTATCCGGGTCTTGGCGAGCGGCTCGACGCCTATCTGCTTGATGCCATTGGCGGCACGGATGTTCCGCTGACTTCGGCTATTCGAGAGTCGGCCTCGAAGGCGTTCGCGGCGATCCGATAGGGAGAGGCGATGGAAGACACCTACTCCCCAGAAGAGATCGTGCGGCTGTACGAGGATGGGCTTGTCGGGTCGGTCTGCGACCCAGAGGCGACCGCCCGTCTGGCCGCTACCCTGCCGATGCCGTTCTTTGGGTTCACGCTGCACGGCAGTGGAGCCGGCAAGTTGAGCCTGCCGTTCAAGGCCGTCGTCGAGTTCGAGAAAGCGACCGGCCGGAAGCCATACGACGAGGCGCAGACGACTGGCGACTGCGTGTCCCATGCCGTCCGCAATGCCATCGACATTGCGAGAGCCAACGACCCTGACATCCACTCCACAGAAGACTGGGTGGACCGCACCGCAACTGAGCCTCTCTACGGCGCTCGCGGCCATTCCGGGCAGGGCGCTATCTGCTCCGACATCGTGGGCTGGGCGCACCGCACCGGCGGCTGCATGCTCCGCAAGAAGTACGACGAGCTGGGGCTCGACCTGTCGCAGTACAACGCATCTGTCGGCATCCGGTGGGGCGGCAGGGGCGTGCCGGCGAATGTCACTTCCGCAGCGGCGAAGCATCGCGTCGGCACGATCAGCTTGATCCAGTCGTGGGAGCAAGCTCGTGATGCACTGGCCAATGGGTATGGCGTGCTGGCGTGCTCGAGCGTCGGCTTCCAGCACACCAGAAACTCGGAGGGCGTGGCCCGGCCTTCTGGGGTATGGCAGCACGCGATGGCCTGGACGGCGGCGGATGACACCCGTCCTGGCGACTGCCGCTTTTGCGTGCAGAACAGCTGGGGCTATTCGTGGATCAAGGGAGATAGGGTTCACGGCCAGCCGGAGGGCTCGTTCTGGGTTACGCAGGACGTTGCCAAGCGGATCATAGATCACGGTGGCACGTGGGCCGTGAGCAACGTGGACGGCTTCCCGCGCCGCCAGCTCAAGGACTGGGGCGCGAAGGAGGTGCTCGGGTGAAGATCAGCGTTGCGACTGTGGCGGTGTGGCTGGCGTTCGCGCCTGCTGCCGTGTCTCCCAAGCCAGAGCCAGCCCCGCAGAAGTGCTGCGGTGCGTGCAATGGAACGGGGATGGTGTGGACCGGCGATGGTCTGGCGCGGGTGCATTGCCCGTGCCCGTCTACCTGCCCGTGCGCTAAGAACCGCCCAAAGATGACGCTCTCCGGGACGTGCGTCGGAGGCCAGTGCAATGTCCGCTGACAACATCCGCAAGCTGAAGGAGGAGCTGGAGCCGAACTCCCCACGCCGCACGCCCAGTCATCCGACGAAGAGCCACGTCGTCCTGGCGAAGCGTGGCGGCGAGGAGCGACTCATTCGGTTCGGCCAGCAGGGCGTCGAGGGTGCTGGCTCCGACCCGAAGACCGAAGAGGAGAAGGCCCGGCGCCGCAGCTATTACGCACGACACAACGCCCAAGACTCTGATCCTGACATCTTCTCGGCGCGTTACTGGTCGCACAAGGTGAAGTGGTAGGCATGGAAGAACTAAAGGAATACGTCCGCTCTCGCGTGCCGGTGCGTGCTGCACTGGTCGGCCGGGCCGGCCTGGACGGGCTGGTCGAGGACGCCGTTGCGGAGTGGCCCATCTCGCCGCTCATGGAGTGTGCTCATGGAACTTCGATGGAGCGCAAGGTGCTCGACGGGCTGTCGGGGCGGGTTCGTCGTCGACGCCAGCGATACGGCTTTATCTGGTCGCTGCTGCTGGCATCTGCCCTGTCGGCGGTGATTCGCATCATTCTGGAATGGTGGCTATCCAGACCGGCCAATCGGGTGAAGCTGGCTGGGTGGCAGTGTGCGTCGAGAGGTGAGTCGTGAGCAGCGTAGAGGTATACGAGACAGCGCTTCGCATGCTTGAGCGGTACGGGTTCGGAATCATCCTGGCCACCGCCGTGCTGTGGTTTGTGCGAACGGACCTTGTGCTGCCGATGGTCGAGGCACACAAGTCCTTCCTGCATGAGATGGCTCAGACCCAGCGAGAGATTACCACTGCGATCCGCGAGCAGACCCAGTTGCTCTACGCCTTGCAGCCGAAGGTCAGTGCGACTGGCACCGATGCCGGGCGCGACCTGAACTGACCTTACATCCCTACAGTAACGCCGCGCTATGTCCATGAATCCTCGCCTCCTTCGTCCTCTGGCTCGCCTTGCGGAAGAGGTTTCAGCATGGTTTGCGAGCCTGTTTGATCCGACTTTCTGGCACTGGAGTGAATGACAATGGCTGCACCGAACCTGTTCCGCCCCGCTTCTGTGACCGCGAAGAATGCCAAGGCGGCGATCACCACATCGTCCACTGCGATCATCAGCAACGCTGCCGAAAGCGGCAAGACGCTGCGCGTGACCTCGCTCTACATCTCCAACATCGACGGCACCGATTCGGCTGCTGTTACCGTCGATATTTTTGATGGCACACACGCCCGCCATCTGGCAAAGACGGTTGCTGTCCCGGCCGACGCCACGCTGACGGTTATTACCCGAGAAGACGCCGTCTACCTGACGGAAGGCGACTCGCTGCGGTTGTCAGCCAGCGCGGAAAATGACCTTGAGGCAGTCGCCAGCTACGAGGAGATCGCTTGATGACCCGCTGCAACGGCTCCATCATCGGCCCAGCCAACGAGCCAACGAACACCGTTGCCGGTGGCGTGTGGCGGCTGCGTGAGGCTGCCACCTACCTCCAAGCCGACGAGTGGCCGTCGCAGCCAGCGGTGCCGCCTGCGCCTACGGCAGTGGCAGGCAACGCGCGGGTGTCGCTGTCATGGACGGCACCTTCAGGTGGTTCTCCTATCACTGATTACGGCATTGAATACAGCAGCAACAGTGGATCAACATGGACTACTTTTGCGGATGGAGTTAGCACTTCCACGTCGGCCGTCGTCACTGGGCTGACGAACGGCACGGCGTACATCTTTCGCTTGGTGACAATCAATCCGCTAGGAGAGGTGTACGGCAGCGCGAGTGCGAGCGTGACGCCCGAGCCGGCTGTTATCGCCTTGCTCCTGCACTTTGACGGCACCAATGGCGGAACGACCTTTACAGATTCCTCTCCGGCAGCGTTGACTGTGACGCGAAACGGAGACGCAGTGATTAGCACGGCCCAGAGTAAGTTCGGCGGGGCGAGTGGCTATTTTGATGGCGCTGGCGATTACCTGACTGCTCCGTCGTCCGCGCTGAGCGGATTAGGCGACGGCGACTTTACGATTGAGGCATTTATTCGCGCGGACGCCGACAATCTGAACGCCATCTGCACCGTAGATTATGACGCCACTGGGTCGTTTTGGCTTGGGCTATATCAGGGTCAAGTGGCCTGCTTTGGCAACGGCTCGCAAGTCGCAGCCGGCGGCGACGTGCAAACTGGACAGTGGCATCACGTCGCTGTAACTAGACTCGGCGGCGCGGTAACGCTTTGGCTTGATGGCGCAAGCGTTGGCACAGGAAGTTTTGGCAGCGGCATAACCTTAGAGAACGCCATTGGAATCGGCGGCGGCTACAGCGGGACGTATCCGTTCTCTGGCTACATTGACGAACTCCGCATCGTCAAAGGCAATGCCGTCTACACCGGCAACTTCACGCCGCCGACTGCGCCGTTCTAGCGCTGCGCTACACCCACAGCCTAGCGCACTGAAGGCATTGAGTTGCGAAGGAGAGGATTTAATGCTGACGACTGAACAGAAGGCGACAAACAATGACACCTTTCGCCACATTGAGCGAGTTCGCAACCTGCTGAACGCATGCGCTATCGACCTGCTTAGAAGGGGCGAGCAGCACGACCAAACAAAACTGGAATCGCCAGAAGTTGAAGCATTCACGGAATACACGCCAAAACTGGCTGGCTGCACATACGGCAGCGACGAATACAAGGGCTACTTGGAAGCCATCAAGCCAGCACTCAGCCACCATTACGCTCACAATCGGCACCATCCAGAGCATCACAAAAACGGCGTGAACGACATGGGCTTGCTTGATCTTGTTGAAATGCTCTGCGACTGGAAGGCGGCGAGCGAACGGCACAACGACGGGGATATCCGCAGGTCGATTGAGATCAACACAAACCGTTTCGGACTGTCGCCGCAACTTGTGGCGATTCTAGAGAACACGGCGGACGTGCTGTTCAAGTGACGCTCTTCACCGTAGGTGCGGCGGTCGAATTAGGTAGGATCGCCGGAACTAGGTAGTAAATTAGGTAGTACCGAACACTAAGCCCTCCGTCAGCCGACGCCGCGCCACACGGCGTCTATGGTGGCTGGCGGCGGGCAGGGGCGAGACGTGCGCGGCCCGATACAAAGGGACAGGCGACGAGTGGGCCGCCCCAGCGGCTTTCCAGATTCGCGAATCGCGAACATGACCCTGCCTATCAGCACGGCAAGGCGCATCTCACAGTGATGGGATGCGACTCACGGACGAGCAGCGGCAGCTTGCAGAGCAGGCGATGGAGATAGTGCCGAAGGCGATCATCGCCTTCCGGTGCCGGTATCCCACGCTCCGCAAGCAGGTGGCGAGCATCGACGCAGAGAGCGTGGCGTACCTTGCCATCTGCCGGGCGGCTACGACGTATGATCCTGCCCAGTCCAAGATCACCACGTACTTCTCGATGGCCGTGCGGAATGCTCTCCTCAAGGAGATAGACCGCAACCGCCGGGCGAGATACGACTCGCCGGATCGAGTGCCGCTGGAGCTGGCGGAGGCGCTGGCGATAGCCCCGTCCAGCATGTCCACCAAACTCCAGACGGCAATCGCCCGGCTGCCGGCAAAGGCCCGCAAGCTCATCCACCTCAGGTTCTACAAGGGGCTGAGCATGCGAGAGATAGGCGAGCAATCGAGGTGCGACCCCCGCACTATACGGCGACGGCTTTCCGTCGCTTTGGAGATGCTACAAACTCTTTTGCAAAGCGAGCCTTTGCTGCCTTGAGCGCACGCGAGATGGAGTTGATGTTCCACCGCTTGCCGTTGGGTCGAGTCACGCAGTACATGTGGTTCGTGATCCGCTCCAGGCTGGCGCCAGACTGACGCAGGGCCACCATCTCGGCCACCTGCCCACGCTCAAGAGGGTCGGGCAGGTAGTAGGAATCCTTGCCGCGACCGCACTTGCGCCACCCGATTGGTGCGTGCTTACTGTACGGCTTGCCCTCCGCCCGCTTGGCCCGCAGGCTGTCGGTTGTGCGCTGCCGGATGAACTCCAGTTCCAGCTCGGCAAACGCAGACAGGATGGTGAACACGCACCGTCCGATGGGCGTGCTGGTGTCGAGGCCCAAGTCCAGCGACGAGAACGTCACGTCCTTGCGTTGCAGCAAGGCCATCGTCTGCGCTGCGTCCACGACCGAGCGGAAGGCCCGGTCCAGCTTGGCCCACACGATCTTGTCTCCAGGCTGCACGAGCGCCCACAGCTTGCGGCCGTCGTCCCTCTCGAACATTGGCTTGCTGCCGCTGGTAGCTGAGTCGTAGAGCCACCCGCCATAGGTGAACCCGGCGCTCAGGAGCGTGCGGTTGATGAACTCCTCGCAAGTAGATCGCTGGTGCGATTCGGTGATGGTCTGGCGCCCAGTGCTGGCGCGCCCGTAGGCGTACACGGTAGGCATGGCTGTCTCCTTAGGCGGGGTAGAAGTAGTAGAGCGCAACGCCGATCACCCACAGGTGCGGCGCGATGTAGTAGCTGGCCGATGGATCGCTTGCGGCGTAGCAGGCAGCCGCCAGCCAGCATGCTCGACAGACCCAGATGAAGGGAGTCGCTCCGGCGCCGAGCAGGATGTCGAGTCGTTTCTGAAATGAGTAGCCGTTCACGGTCGTGTCTCCTAGAGGTAGGGGATATGAAGTCCAGCCATGACCCACTCCAGCACGGCACCCATCGCTTCGCCCGATCGCTTCCAGTGCTGGCATCTTGCGATGGGCATGGAGTGGTATAGGCCGTAGCGTGGTGGCGCGGGTGCGGTAACGAACTGGTTGTGGGACAGGGCGTATTCGCGGCTGATGCCGAAGAACTTCTCCGAGTCCTCGCTGTGGGGGGCAGTCCACACGAACAGTCCGTTCCACGACGAGCCGGGCTTGGGTGGCATGAGCACGCACAGTCGCAGGGCGAACGAGTCGTACGGCGTCTGGCCGATGCGGTAGTCACGGTCGTATCGGATGCGTGTCTCCATCGGCAGGTCGTCGAGGCGCTGCTGTAGCCGGATGGCAAACCGCCTCGCTCGCTTGGCGAAAGCGTCGTAGTTACGCACGGGGTCTTCGTCTCTCCACCGTCGATGCACCCACGCCTCAAGCGTTGCAACCTCACTCATGCCGCACCTCCTCGCTCGAGCACTACCGTGCGATACCGCTTCGGAATGGAGCTGCACCAGCGCGATGACGGGTCGCCCGTGTAGGCCACGACGATGCGTGCTCGTGGTTTGTAGGCAGTCCAGTACGTCTCGGCGTCGGTGACGAGGATGATGGAGTCGGGCTTGTCCCGCCGGTCCACTTCCTCGATAGCCTTCGCCATGTCGGTGCCGCCACCACCGACCCACTCGAACCGCTCGGTCGTGCCGACCAGCTTGTTGCTGCGGATGTGCGTGTCGGCGCAGTACACCTTCACCCGGCCCAGCTTCCGCAGCCCCTGCCCGATGACGGACAGTGCCTTCGCTTTCGTCTCACGCCCCAGCATGGAGCCGGAGGTGTCCACGATTACGACGGCGTGCGGCTGCGTGCAGATGCGGCCGTGCAGCAGGGGCTGGTCGTCGCCCGGCGGTTGCTTCCGGGAGATGCGACGGTGCGAGAACTCCCGGCCGCCGACGGGAGAGGCCACGCTTGTGCAGACGGCAGACCGCAGCTGGTCGAACGGGTCGGGCTGCGGGCGTAGCTTCTGCTTGAGTACCTCCTTGAGGTTGTCGGGAACCGTGCCGGGATGCGAGGACTCTATCTCTGCGATGGCTTCTTCGGCTTTGGCTGCGGCCATGTCTTCGCCGTAGGCTTCCCAAGACCCGTCGCTCTCCACTTCATAGGGCCGCCTCTGCCCGTCGGCGCACGACCCGCCGGAGCCCGGCGAGCATGGCGGTGGCGGTGCCTCGCCCTGCCCAGACGGAGGCGCTCCCGCTCCGCCGCTAGGCGCATCCGCCTCGCCGTCCTCCTGAGGGTCGCTGCCGTCGTTGCCGGCCTCGCCTCCACTGTCACCTGCTCCAGAATCCTGGCCGCTACCAGAGTCCTGTTGCTTGTCTCCATCATCTGCCTGTCCGTCGCCGCTGTCAGATGCACCGTCGCCATCCTCGTTCTCCTCAGGTGGGTTGCCTTGATTGCCCTTCAGCTTCTCGCAGATGAGCCGGTAGTATTCCTGCATCGACTTGTTCTCAGGGAAGTCGAGCTTGATCCCGAGCTTGGGAACCTTCGCCCCGAGATGCACAGCACCGTCTGGTCGCAGGTGCCGCATCATGTGGAGCGTCTGCTCGATGACGAGGTCGGCGGCGATGTTGCAGATGTACCTCTCCGACTCCGACATATCCTCGCCCAGCATCTCGACCGCCCGCCTGTGGTGGTCGAAGATGAGGTGCAGCGCCTCGTGTGCGATCACGTAGGCGGCAGTCTCCTTGCCGATCGAGGTGATGTACTCCGGGCACCAGTACAGGTTGCCGGCATCATCCACCGCAGCGGTGCCGATGCCGGGCGTCTCGTGTTCCCGCAGGCTGTAGATATATGAGGCAAGGTACGGGACATACTCGAAGGTATGCACCCGTGCCTGCCCCAGCAGTTGTCTTGGTGTCATTCGGTCCTCCCTTCTGCCTTAGAGATTGCCCTGTCGCATGCGCTGGCAATGGCGTAGCTGTCGGTGTCGCCAACCCGAAAGCGCGGGGCCATGTTCAGCGCGGTGACCGACTGCCGCAGCGCGGACAGCAACTCCGGTGCAGCTGCCACCAAGTCGATCATCGACTGCCAGTCGTCGCCGCCGAGCGGTGCCGCCGACTCGTACAGCTCACCGGGCAGTCGCTCCAGCACGGCAACGTCCTCTCCGGTATCGTCCGACAGAAACGCCACCGTCGGGGTGGCTTCCGTCACGCTCCATTTGCGAGCCATGTGTATGTCTCCTTGTGTGTTGGGTCAGGACTGAACCATCGACATCAGCTTCGCCATCACGTCCTTCGGTGGCGACCAGCCGTCTGGGCGAACGCCACCCTTACTGACGGGCGTCCAGAAGGAACGGAACTGCATGAGGAACGACTCGATCTCGTGCTCGCCGATGGTGATGAACACCTTCGCCGCATTGAGCCAGCGGTCTGCGCTGGTGTTGTCACGCAGCCCCTTCACCAGCCCAGTGAGCAGGCAGATGTTGGCATCCGGCCGCTTCTCGTACTCGTACTTCTCGTCGCCAGAGAGGAACGCCTCTGGGTTGGCGAGGTCGAGGTTGTGCCAGTACCGCAGGAACTCACCGCCGACCGCATCACCCACGCAGCCGGTCGCCAGCGGCCGGAACATCGGGTGCTTGCGGTCGTAGCCGCACGACTCGGCGGCGGCGAAGCACTTCACCAGATACGTCCACGTGCGTGGGTTCGGGAACGACATGGTTTCGTCGTCGGTCGGCAGCTTCTCCAGGCAGTCGGGTGCCGACCGGAGGAACGCCTCGACCAGCGAGCCGAACTGCGGGAGCAGATCGACCCAGTGTTCCGGCACGACCGGGAACTCAGGCGCCGACCACTGGCAGCCAGCACGCAGGCCGGAGAACCAGTGCTCGCGGTCGATCACCCAGTCAAAGTGGAAGAACCGAGCCCGCATCGCAGGCGACAGTGGCACGGCGTTGGGGCACAGCTCGGGCGGATTGCACGCACCCACGATGATCGTGGACTCGGGCATCACGTAGTCACCGACGATGCGCTCCGAGATGACGGAGAGCAGGCCGGCTTGGGTAGCGGGCGGCACGTTCGTCACCTCGTCCACGAGGACGAGAGCCTTGCCGTTCTTGGTCTTGCTCCACAGCGACGTCGGCATCATGCGCACGACGCCTGCCTTGTGGTCGGGGGTGGGGTAGCCCGAGAAATCTTCCGGAAGGTGGGTGGACCCGAGCAGGGGAACGAACGTGCGTTCAAGTGCGCCTGCCAGAGCCGCCCACGTGGAGGACTTGCCGACTCCGGTGCCACCACGCACGAGCGTGGGCACAACCTGAGCAGCGATGAAGGCCGGATCATTTCCGAGAGTGGTGCGAGCCATGAGAGGGATACTCCTCAATAGGGAATGGACTGAACGGGTGAGGGGGCGGCACGATGCTACCCCCTCGCCCAGAGAACCAGACGCCGCAGCGGAAAAGCTGCGGGAAAACTGCTAGTGCCAGACGACCCGGCCCTCCATCTGGCGCATGCTGCCATTGGAGAACTCGTAGCGGAAGTGCTCGCCGTCCTCGCCCTGCCAGTTGATGTAAGAACCGTCACGAACGAACGGCGCCATCGTCTCAAGGAACAGCGCCTCCTGCCCGATCTTGCTGCTGTACGACAGGCCGATGATGTTGTCATCTGCGTCGTACTCAACATCAAACCCAAGCTCGTGCAGCACCTCGCCAAGCCCGCTGCACTTGCTTGGGTAGTTGGGCGACATCCAAGAGAACCACTTGGCCGGATGATGATCCATCCCTGTCGGGCGTGGGCTGTCGGAGTTTACGCCGTCGCCGCCCCATGAGCCGCCACGCTTGAGGTCGTCTCGATCGTTGAGTGCGCACAGTGCCACGTATGCGGGGCGCTGCTTGCTCTTGGCGACATAGAAGTCACTGTCGGTCGTGTGAATGTAGTAACCCATGATTGGAATCTCCTCGTGGCGTGGGGGTTCAGACTGATGCAGCCAGCAGCCGGTTGACTGCGACTGCCTGCTTGACCTGCTCGATGGCGGCGGTCAGGTCGGGCATTGGCCGGCCGAGTACCTGCTCGTACAGCCGTACCTTCTCGAGGAACTTGTCGGCCCTGCCCAGTCGCACGTTGATCGAGCGGTCTGCCATGCCGCCGGTCGCCTCCATCACATCGTTCATGATGTCGGCCAGACCAGCCTGCACCTCAGTGCCGAGCCGGTCGAGCACGTGCATCACCGTGTCGGGATCGGATGCGATCTCGACTTGGTGCGTGGTGAAGCACGGCCCGTCGCCGTTGCCTCGCACCATGCTGGAGAACGTGCGGTAATCCTCAAGGTGCTGGCCCAGCAGGAACCACACGCCGCCGTCGTCCTTGAG
>Ga0068872_10000114_pt1 | contig 65341 bp, 59 predicted proteins | sample NOAtaG_7_FD_66441 | JGI IMG/M metagenome (GOLD analysis project Ga0068872, IMG submission 66441) | Freshwater lake microbial communities from Lake Erie, under a cyanobacterial bloom - NOAA_Erie_Diel1S_2200h metaG | ecosystem: Environmental > Aquatic > Freshwater > Lake | place: USA: Ohio, Lake...
CCACCGAGAGACCACCCCATGGCCACACCCACCGCCCACCCCTCCTCCACCCTCGCCACCCTCCTCACCGCCGCCGCTCTCCTCGCCACCCTCACCCCGCCCGCCCCCCTGCCCCTGCTCGGCGAGCCCGCCGCCACCGCCTCCGCCCAACTCGGCACCGCCCGCTTCGCCGGCACCGACTCCGTCATCACCCGCCGCACCTTTGACCGCTACACAAAGACCCTCCGGCTTGACGCCGCCCAGACCGACGCCGCCAACCAGCTCTTCACCGCATATGCCGACCGCGCCGCCGAGATCGACCGCGCCGCCGAAGAGAAAACCCGCGAACTCCGCGACGGCATCGAAGGCGGCGGTGCCGCCCCCGAGGGCATCCGCGAACTGATCGCCAAACTCCCCGAGATCACCCGCACCGCCTCAAAGCAGCACGCCGACCTCACCACCCCGTTCCTCGATGACATCCGCTCCCTGCTCACCCCCGAGCAGGAAACCCGCTGGGCCGCTCTGGAACGCCTCCGCCGCCGCGAGGCCGGCCTGTCGTCCGCTGCCCCGCTCGGCGGGGCCTCAGGCAGCAATCTGGATCTCACCGTGGTCGTCGACAGCCTCAAGCTCCCCGACGAGCAGACTCAGGCCATCGCCCCCGCCCTTGAGGCCTACGAGATCGAACTCGACGCTGTGCTCAGCCAGATCAATCAGGACGATCAGCAGTGGCGCGCCGACCGCGCCAAGCAGCAGGGCCGCCCCGACGACGGCGCCGTCATCATCTCCAGCACCAACACCGACGACTTCCTCGCCTTCCAGAAAAGCTCCCGCGAGAACGCCCTCCGCCTCCGCGACCTGAACACCAAGCACCTCCGCCAGACCGCCGCCGCCCTCGGCCCAGAGTGGGGCCAGAAGCTCACCGACGCCTACCGCCGCCGCGCCTTCCCGCAGATCTTCCGCCAGTCCAACGCCACCCGAGCACTCGCCGCCGCCGAGGCCTTCAAGGACCTCACCGACGAGCAACGCACCGCCATCGCCGAGATCCGCGCCGACTACGCCGCCCGCCTCCCCGCCCTCAACCAGCGCTGGCTCAGCGAACTCGAACGTGCCGAGGCCGAGGGCAAGGCCAACCCATTCCCCCTCCCCGGCATGGGCCAGGATGAAGCCAAGGAACTCGCCGACGCCCGCACCGCCCGGCGTGAGTTCGACAAGGCCTTCACCGACAAACTCACCGCCCTGCTCACCCCCGCCCAGCGCGACCGCCTCCCCAAGCCCGGCCGCCCCGCAAGCACCGCCGGCGCCCTCATCGGCACCACCACCGGCGGCGGCCCCGGTGCCGGCGGCATGGTCATCCAGATCGGCCCGCCGGGCGCCGACGACGACGACAACGACGAGTAATCCCACCTCCCGCGCCCCCCGCGCCCCCAGCCGACCCAAAGCCGGTCACAATTCGCCACCCGGCCGCCGCCAACCATCATTCCCCGGCTGCCGTCCGCCCCCTCCACACAGCCGCCGGCAACCGGCCGATATCGCCCGGTTCGCTGTTTATTCGGACATCGCCCATCCGCTCCGCGCCGCCGGCCGCTCGCAAATCCGCCCAACTCGCTCACACGCAGGCTTCCACCTTCGCGCGCCATCGCTACACTCGCCGCCCCGTCCGGATGCGCCCACTCGGGTGTCCGTTTGCACCCCCCGGGTTCCCCCGGCGATCGCGCCGAAACTGTCAAGGAAACTGCCGTCATGCCGCTCACCGCCAAAGGTCTTGAAGGGGTCGTCGCCGCCGAAACCAAGCTCTCGTTCATCGATGGCGAGAAGGGCGTGCTCGAATACGTCGGCATCCCCATCGGCGAACTCGCCGAGAGCTCCACCTTCGAGGAAACCGTCTTCCTCCTCTGGAACGGCCGCCTCCCCACCCCGGCCGAACTGGCCGACTTCAACGAGCAGATCCGCGACCGCTACGAGCTGCCCGCCGGCATGGAGCAGCGCCTGCTCTCCCTCCCGCGCGACGCCAAGCCGATGCACATGATCCGCACCATGGTGTCCGCGCTCTCCATGCACGACACCAACCCCGACGCCAACGACCAGGCCGGCCTCCGCCGCCGCGCCCTGAACATCCTCGGCCACGTCCCCACCCTCCTGGCCTTCTTCCACCGCTACCGCATGGGCCTCCCCCTGGTCAAGCCCGACCGCTCCCTCTCCATCGCCGCCAACTTCCTCTACATGCTCAACGGCCGCAAGCCCACCGACACCATGGCCCGCGCCATGGACATCTGCCTCATCCTCCACGCCGACCACGGCCTGAACAACTCCACCTTCTCCGCCCGCTGCGTGATGAGCACCGAGAGCGACATGTACTCCGCCATCACCGCCGCCATCGGCTCCCTCAAGGGCCCCCTCCACGGCGGCGCCAACGAGGGCGTCATGGTCATGCTCAATGAGATCCCCTCCGTCGCCGACTGCGAGAAGTACATCCAGAACAAGCTCGAGAAGAAGGCCAAGATCCCCGGCTTCGGCCACCGCATTTACAAGAGCTACGACCCCCGCGCCACCCACCTCCAGGTCCTCGCCAAGAAGCTCGCTCAGGACACCGGCAACATGCCGCTCTATGAGAAGAGCAAGGCCATCGAAGAGGTCATGCTCCGCGAGAAGGCCGCCAAGGGCATCTATCCCAACGTCGACTTCTTCTCCGCCACCACCTACCACTGCATCGGCCTCCCCTTGGACCTCTTCACCCCCACCTTCGTCATCGCCCGCGTCGGCGGCTGGGCCGGCCACGTCCTCGAGCAAATGGCCAACAACCGCCTCTATCGCCCCGACGTCGACTACACCGGCCCGCGCGACGTCCGCTACACCCCCGCCACCAAGCGCTAAGCCAATCCCCCACATCCCAACCCGTCCCTCCGAACGCCGCAGCCCCCCGCCGCGGCGTTTTTCTTCCCGCACGCCAGGCCCCGCCGCTTCCCCTCCGGCTCCTCACCTCCCCAACAGCCGCACCGCCCCATCCAGCACCGCCGCGCTCTCCACCGGGTCCCCCAGCGGGCTCACGTGCACCTCCAGCCGCGTCGCCTGCCCCGTCCCCGACGCCACAAACACCGTCTCCCGCGCTGCGTCCCCACTGGGGTACCGACCCACCAGCACGCTGCGATCTTCCGACACCGTCCGCCCCACGATCACATACCCCCGCTGCAGCAGGCTCTGCTCCCCCGCCGCCGCCGCCGCCATCACCGCCACCTCCGGCCCCAGGTTCACGCCCAGCGTCCCCATCCCCCAGTCCGCCCCCAGCCGCTGCTCCCCCACCGGCACCGGCTCACTCTGGCACCCGCCCGCCATCAATACAGCTGTCACCAGCAGCATCACCGCCCGCGCCGCCCCCGCCCCCCCGGCCCGCCGCGTGCCCCGGGCTCGGTCCGCTCTGTCGCCACGTTCGGAAATGCCGTCAGCCATCGTTCCATGTCCAGATCGGACAGGTCGATCTCCGGACTCAACCGCCGCAACGCCTCCACCGCCGCTTGCCGGGCCGCCGCCTGCTCCGCAGCCACTTTCGGGGCGTTCGCCCCACCACCCTTCGCCTCCCCCGCCACCTTCCCCCCGCGACCGCCACCCTTCGCCTTCTTCTTCCGCTCCCCCACCCTTTCCGGCCCGCTCCCCACCACCTTCGCCGCATCCTCCACCGCATACTGCACCGTCAGCCGCTCCGCCAGCGCCTGCAACTCCGCCACCGCCTCCGCCCCGTGCACCCCGAACGCCGCCGCCCACTCCCCCACCAGCCCCGCCGGCAGCGGCACCGATTCCCGCGGGTGCGGCACCTTCGGCCGCTCCGGCTCCGCGTGCCGCCGCCGCACATCCGCCGCGATCTTCGCCAAGAACGCTTCGCTCGTCAGGCTGGTCATCCCCGCCCGCTTCGCCGCCGCCGCCACCCGCCGGTCTGAACTCACCACCGTCGCCCGCTTGCTCCTGGGCGTCTGCGCAATCAACCGCTCCAGCACCGCGTCCGCCTCTTCCTCATAGCTGTAATGCACCGCCACGCCCACCGCAGCCACCGCCGCCGCAGCCTTCTTGCGCGGAGAGGGGGGTCGCCCGTCGCACACCGCCACGCACTCCCGCTTGGCATACCGGCTCAGCGCCATCAGCCGCAGCAACCCCGGCAGGTCCGGCCCCGCCAGGTCCGCCGGCAACACGCCCGTGGTGTGCAGAATGTTGCTGACGTCAAGCACAAGCACGCCCGAGGATAACCCCCTCACTCCCCCGCACTGCCCCCGCACCCGAGTACCCTCACCCCGTGTTCATCCCGCTCGGTACCGATCGCCCCCTCGCCCGACCCCGCCTGATCACCCCTTGGCTGATCGGCCTCAACGTCCTCTTCTTTCTCATCTCCGCCGTCTTCAACTCCCCCCGGGGCAACCCCGTCGTCGATCCCCTTCTGCTCGACCCTGACCGCTTCCGCATCTGGCAGCCCATCACCCACGCCTTCCTGCATGCTGATTTCCTCCACATCCTCGGCAACATGCTCGTCCTCTGGACCTTCGGCCCCAACGTCGAAGACCGCCTCGGCCGCGTGAAGTTCACCGTCTTCTACATCGCCGGGGGCTTCGCCGCCGCCGGCCTGCAGATGCTCCTCAGCCCCGGCCCCATGCTCGGCGCCTCCGGCGCCGTCGCCGCCATCACCGGCGCCTACCTCGTCCTGTTCCCCCGCACCCACATCAAACTGCTCGTCTGGTTCTTCATCATCGGCATCTTCGCCATCCCCGCCTGGTGGTTCATTGCGTTCGCCGTCGCCAAAGACATCTTCCTCACCAGCTCCGGCAAAGCCGGCAACGTCGCCACCTGGGCCCACCTCGGCGGCTACGCCTTCGGCATCGCCACCAGCCTCATCCTCCTCGCCTCACATCAACTCGAGCGCGAGCCCTACGACCTCTTCTCCATGGCCCGACAGGCCAACCGCCGCCGCGCCTTCCGCGAAGCCGCCCACGCACTCCACACCGCCGAACGCCACCGCCCCACCGCCGCCGCCGCGCCGATCGACGCCTCCAGCCCCCTCGCCGCCGCCCGTTTGAACATTGCCGAACTCCTCGCCCGCGACCAAACCGACCAGGCCGCCGCCGCCTACCAGTCCGCCCTCACCCTCGCCCAGCAGCAAGACGAACCCCTCGTCCTCTCCAAATCCGCCCAACTCAAAGTCGCCAACGCCCTCTTCGCCGCCGGCCTGCACGGTCCCGCCGCTACGGCATATTCCGACTTCACCCGCGTCTACAAGGACGATCCTGAGGCCCCACGCGCTTCCGTCATGGCCGCCCTGCTGTATATCCGCTACCTCAACCGCCCCGAACTGGCCGCCCCACTCCTCCCCGACCCCGCCGCCATCCCCGACCCCGCCATCCGCGACCTCATCCGCCAACTCCGCGCCGAACGCGCCACCCCCCCCCACGCCACCCCCCACGCCGAACCCGCCCCCACCACCCCGCCCGCACCCACCGGCGAATCCCCGCGCAACCCTTCCGCGACCCGGGCTTGAATCACGCCCGCACCCGCGCTTTACTTGTCCCCCTTCTGCCCGCCTCCCGGGCGGTCGTTGTTTGGTCTTTGTTTACTCTTTCCGAGGTTTGGCATGGCGATCCGCGTGAAGGCCCGTAGCGGCGAGTCCACCGAGCAGATGATGCGTCGGTTCAAGAAGCTCTGCGAGAAGGAGGGCTTGACCAAGGACATCAAGCGGAAGGAGTACTACGAGAAGCCCTCCGAGCGCAACCGCCGCGATGCCCGCAAGGCCATCGGCCGTCGCATCCGCGAGCAGCTCGAAGCCTCCGGCGAGCGCATCCCCGGTCCCCCCGGCCGTCGTGGCCCCGGTGGCGGCGCTGGCGGCGGCGGTGGCGGCGGCGGGCGTGGCCCCGGCCGCGGCCCCTCCCGTGGCTGAGCCCGGTCGCCAGGCCAACATTCCAGCAGTTATGCAGATTCCCGCCGCGGACGGTTGACAAACCCCTTCCGCGGCGGTTATTACTTAGTTCAAGATAGCGTGTACTTGCCGCCGGATCCCGTCCCCAGCGGGCCCCGGCCTCCCGTACCCGACCCCGTGTGTTCAGCCCGCGTCGGCCCCATCCGGCCGTCGCCCCCGGTCGCCGCAGCGTCCACTCAACCCGGGCCAGTGCCTGGCCCGGCCACATCACCGAATCACCATGACCTGCCCCCGGCAACGCCCCGGGCGGGGCCACCAAGAACGGAGAACTGCCTTGATCGCACGAACCGCCAAGGGAATGACCACCGGCCGCAACGGCGGGCCCGGCTGGCTCGGCCACACGCTCGGCACATCGCTCGTCCGCACGCTGTCGACGCTGCTGGCCGCGGTGGTGCTCGCCTCCGTACCGGCCGCCGCCATCGCCGGCCCCGTCGGCGGGGTTGACGCGCCCGTCTTCCAGAAGCCCGGTGGCGAAGCCAACCTGGTCATCCCCGACCTCAACCAGGTCAGCTTCATGGGCATCGGGGGCCACACCCTCCTGCTCACCGGCTTCATCGTCTCCCTCGCCGGCCTGCTCTTCGGCGCCGTCATCTACGCCCAGCTCAAGAAGCTCCCCGTCCACCGCAGCATGCTCGAGGTCTCCGAGCTCATCTACGCCACCTGCAAGTCCTACATGATCCAGCAGGGCAAGTTCCTCGCCCTGCTGTTCATCTTCATCGGCGTCATCGCCGCCGGCTACTTCGGCGTCTTCGCCCCCACACCCGTCATTGACGTCGCCACCGGCCAGTTCAAGTCCGGCTTCACTCTTGACCGCGTCGCCCTCATCCTCCTCTTCGCCGTCGTCGGCGTCCTCGGCTCCTACGCCGTCGCCTGGTACGGCATCCGCGTCAACACCTTTGCCAACAGCCGCGCCGCCTTCGCCTCCCTCCGGGGCAAGCCCTTCCCCTGCTACGCCATCCCCCTCAAGGCCGGCATGTCCATCGGCATGATGCTCATCAGCGTCGAGCTGTTCATCATGCTCGCCATCCTCCTGCTCCTCCCGGCCGACCTCGCCGGCGCCTGCCTCATCGGCTTCGCCATCGGCGAGTCCCTCGGCGCCGCCGCCCTCCGCATCGCCGGCGGCATCTTCACCAAGATCGCCGACATCGGCTCGGACCTCATGAAGATCGTCTTCAAGATCAAGGAAGACGACGCCCGCAACCCCGGCGTCATCGCCGACTGCGTGGGCGACAACGCCGGCGACTCCGTCGGCCCCTCCGCCGACGGCTTTGAGACCTACGGCGTCACCGGCGTCGCCCTCATCGTCTTCACCATGATCGCCGTCACTCCCTCCATCTTCGCCCCCAAGGAGGTCAACCTCGGCTCCGACGCCCAGCCCCGCATGGTCTCCTTCGCCTACGCCACCAGCGTGGTCGACGTCGGCGGCACCAAGGCCGACGGCTCCAAGGTCAACCCCGACTACATCGGCGCCCTCGACACCCGCATGGCCAAGGCCACCGAGGCCGAGAAGGCCAAGCTCCAGACCCTCAAGGCCGACGCCAGCAACCCCGAGACCGTCAAGAAGGCCGCCGACGTTGTCGTCAAGGCCCAGACCACCACCCAGCTCATCCAGGTCAAGCTCCTCGTCTGGCTCTTCGTGATGCGCATCATCATGGTCCTCGCCAGCGCCGTCTCCTACTTCATCAACGAGGCCCTCGCCAAGGCCAAGTACGGCAACGCCGACAAGATGAACTTCGAGCACCCCCTCACCGTGCTCGTCTTCCTCACCTCCGGCGTCTCCATCGTCCTCACCTACGCCGCCTCCTGGCTCCTCCTCAACGAGTCCATGTGGGCCTCCATCGTCGAGAAGTACCCCGCCAACGCAGGCCTCGCTGCCGTCGCCGGCAACTCCTGGTGGGTCCTCGCCACCATCATCACCTGCGGCACCGCCGCCGGCGCCATCATCCCCGAACTGGTCAAGGCCTTCACCTCCGTCCACAGCCGCCACGTCCGCGAGGTCGTCAAGAGCTCCGAGCAGGGCGGAGCCTCGCTCAACATCCTCTCCGGCCTGGTCGCCGGCAACTTCTCCGCCTACTGGCTCGGCATCGCCATCATCGCCCTCATGGGCGGGGCCTACCTCTTCAGCACCCTTGGCCTGGGCAGCATCATGCTCGCCCCCGCCGTCTTCGCCTTCGGCCTGGTCGCCTTCGGCTTCCTCTCCATGGGCCCGGTCACCATCGCCGTGGACTCCTACGGCCCCGTGACCGACAACGCCCAGAGCGTCTTCGAACTCTCCACCATCGAGCAGATGCCCGGCATCTCCCAGGAGATCCAGAAGGACTTCGGCTTCACCCCCAACTTTGAAAAGGGCAAGGAGTACCTGGAAGAGAACGACGGCGCCGGCAACACCTTCAAGGCCACCGCCAAGCCCGTCCTCATCGGCACCGCCGTCGTCGGCGCCACCACCATGATCTTCTCCATCATCGTGGTCCTCACCGGCGGCCTCCAGGCCAACCTCGACAAGCTCTCCCTCCTCCACGCCCCCTTCCTCCTCGGCCTGGTCATGGGCGGAGCGGTCATCTACTGGTTCACCGGCGCCTCCATCCAGGCTGTCAGCACCGGAGCCTACCGCGCCGTGGAGTTCATCAAGACCACCATGAAGCTCGACGGCAACACCAAGGCCAGCGTTGAGGACAGCCAGAAGGTCGTCACCATCTGCACGCAGTACGCCCAGAAGGGCATGTTCAACATCTTCCTCGGCATCTTCTTCGCCACCCTCGCCTTCGCCTTCCTCGAGCCCTTCTTCTTCATCGGCTACCTCATCTCCATCGCCCTCTTCGGCCTCTATCAGGCCATGTTCATGGCCAACGCCGGCGGAGCCTGGGACAACGCCAAGAAGATCGTCGAGACCGACCCCATCTACAAGAACTCCGGCCGGGGCAAGGGCTCCGACCTCCACGCCGCCACCGTCGTGGGCGACACCGTCGGCGACCCCTTCAAGGACACCTCCTCGGTGGCCATGAACCCGGTCATCAAGTTCACCACCCTCTTCGGCCTCCTGGCCGTCGAACTGGCCATCCACGTCAAGGAACCCGGCTTCGTCCACACCCCCTTGACCATCGCCCTCTCCGTCGGCTTCTTCCTCGCCTCCGCCTTCTTCGTCTACCGCTCCTTCTACGGCATGCAGATCGACTCCGCCAAGTAAGCCGAGCCCTTCACCTACCACATCCTGACGCAAAGCCCCACCCCACGCGGCAGACCCCCAAGTCTGCCGCGTTTTTCATTTCCCCCCGGCCGCCGTCACACTGCCCTGCAGCACCGCCCCGTGGCACCGTCCTGTGGCACCGCCCTTCCGGGCGGTGTCTTCAACCACCTCCCCCCATACCCAACCACCACCTCGCACCACCGCCCGTGCCCCCGCCCCGTGGCACCGCCCTTCCGGGCGGTGTCTTCAAGCACCTCCCCCCATCCCCAACCACCACCTCGCACCGCCGCCCCGTGGCACCGCCCTTCTGGGCGGTGTCTTCAAGCACCTCCCCACCATCCCAAGCCATTTCAGGAACACCTCTGCAAGTCGGCTGTTCCGCCCAAGGCCATTCCCCAACAATCTCACCAGCATGCCCACCCGTGCAGGCACCGAAGGCGACCACCAACCGCCGGCCCGAGGCGGCCGCGTCGCGCCTGCCGGTTCGAACCCGCACCTCATCATCCGCCAGGGTGCGAATCTCCCGCACTGGCGAATGGACGGCGCAACCTACGCAGTGACCTTCCGCCTTGCCGACAGCCTGCCACAGGAGACGCTGGTGCGATGGAAACGCAATCGCACCCAGATCATGCAACGGGCCGAAAGGGCCGGACGACCGCTCACGGCGGCCGAGCGGCGGCGTCTCGACGAACTGCACGGTGAGCACATCGACGACTGGCTCGACCATGGCCATGGCTCATGCCTGATGCGTGACCCGCGAATCGCCCGACTGGTTCGCGATGCGATGACCCACTTCGACGGTGTTCGTTACCGCCTGCTCGCCTGGTGCGTCATGCCCAATCATGCCCACGCCGTACTCCGCCCGCTGCTGGGGCATGATCTCTCGAAGATCCTGCTGTCATGGAAGGGCTTCACCGGCAAGCGGGGCCGCGAGTTGCTCAAGACGCAGGGCCAGGGCGAGTTCTGGCAGAAGGAGTCCTACGACCACCTCGTGCGGGACTCGCAAGACCTCGCCAACCAGATCCAGTACGTCCTGAGCAACCCGGCGAGGGCTGGCTTGGTCGATTGGCCTTGGGTCGGCCTCGGCTCTGCCATGAGCCAACCTCCCGAGACCGGCACGCCATAGTCCCAGTCCATCGTGCCACCCCCATGTCCCCGCCCGTGGCACCGCCCCGTGGCACCGCCCCGTGGCACCGCCCTTCCGGGCGGTGTCTTCAAGCACCCCCCCCAGCACACCACCTCGCGACACCCCCCATGTCACCGCCCTTCCGGGCAGTGTCTTCAAGCACCTCCCCATCACACAACCTCGCGCCCGCGGCACAGACACCGGGCAGAAGCCCGGTGTCACAGTCAAGCCACCCTCACCCTCCCACCATCCGCCTCAGCAGCACCAGCCGCCGCCGCTCCGCAGCACCTAATTCCTGCTGCTCCAGCCGCACAAGCCACCGCTGCACCGCCGCCAGCGCCCGCCGGCCGCGCTCGCTCTCACCGTCCGGCATCGCCCACACCACCCGCTCCAGCACCCACACTTCCGCCGCCACCAAGTCCGCCACCCCAACGCCCTCAGCCAACAGCGGGTCCACCTCATGACCCCGCCACAGCGGCAGCATCACCCGGCCCTCAGCGATGGTCCGTCCGCTTGCATCCGCCAGCCGCGCCAGCGGCTCACCCGCATCCACGCTGATGTACCGTGCCAGCAGTTCCGCGGCCTCGAAGTAAGACAGCCAATCGATATCCGGCTCTGCGACCCGGAACCCCTGCAGGCCCAACGCCATCGTGTTCTGCCGCGTGAACAGACTCTCCCTCAGGCGTTGGCCCTCACCATCAGTCGCAGCCGCCACCCCACTCGGCCTGCCCGTCAGCCACCCCGCAAACCAGCCCAAGTGCGGCGCCGCCCCCGGCCCCGGTGTGCCCGTGCTCTGAACCACCGCCCACTGCAACGTCAGGTTCACCAGGCTCATTGATCGCGGATCCGTCGCAGCCGCCGCCGGCGGCTCCACCTGCATCTCGCCCCTAGCCGCTGATGCCCCGTCGGTCGGCAGCAGCGTCGGCCCCTCCACCGGCCCCGCCGCCAGCCACCGATGCACCTCGCCCAGATCACTGGCCATCACCGCCGAGGCCATCACCCGCAGTTCCAGTTCCAGCCGCCGCCGCCGCTCCGTGAATGGTTCCGGAACCTCGACCGCCGCCACCGGCCCATCCACCAGCGGCACCTCCGCATGCCCCTCGCGCTCAATTACACCATCGATCATCAAGTCGGCAAACGCCGCAGGCACCCACGGCCGCAACGGTGGCCCGTGCGTCTCGCGCACAGCCAACACCCCCACAAGCAGCACCGCCGCCACGGCGGCCAAGCCCGTCCTCGCCACCGCCCCCGACCACCGCCGCCGCATGGCCGTCGTCGGATCCTGCTCCGCACGCCTGGCCGCCCGCCATCGCATGCTCGCCAGCATCAACGCCACCAGCACCAGATACACCCCCAGCATCACCCCGATCACCACCGCCGCTTCGCGGTGCCCCCCGTTCGTCGCTATCCCCATCACCACAAACGGCGCAATCAAGCCCAGCCCCTGCCAACCGTCGCCATGACAGCGCCGCCGCATCAGCCGCACCACCGGCCGCCCAAAGCCGCCCACGTCCACCGCCTCCCGCAACCCCACCTTCGCGAGCCGGCGTTCGGTCTGCCGCGCCGCAGGCCGCTTATCCAGTGACTCAAACACCAGCCCGTGCCGCAGAGCACCCACACCACGGATCACGCGACTCGCGACGACAAATGCGACCAACGTCAGCCACAGCGACCAAGGCAGCACATACACCGCCGCGATCACCACCAACACCCGGTCCGGCACCTCCCGAAAGTGGAACCCATAGCGATCGTCGCAGACCGCCCCGCGTCCTGTCAGGCTTGTCACCGGGTCCGCCATGAGTCCTCCTCAACCGCTGCACGTCTGTCCCACACCAGTGTCACCCACCCCGCACCCCCTCCCGCTCCAACCTCTCCCGCACCTGCCTCACCACCTGCTCACCCGCTGCATCCAGCCCCGCCCGCTCCAGCCGCTCCACCCACTGCTGACGCATCCCCCACCGTCTCCATCTCCATCTCCATCGCCGCCGTCGCCACACTGCCGCCGTGCCTCGCAACCGCCCCGGCCCCGGCACCGCCTGCACCGCCCGGCCCATGCGTCCCGTTCATGCTGCGGGTCACCAACCACATCCCCGGCGCCAGCGCCAACAGCAGCACCACCAAACCCAAGCCAGGCTCCCGCCCGCCCCAGACCGCTGATTCGCTCCCGGCACCATCCGAACCATGCCGCAGCCCTCCACATAACCCCCCAATCAGATGAAGAATACACACCTCCACATTCAGGGGTTATCCCGCTGCCAAGACCACCCCATGCGTTGGCTCGGCGGTGGCCACCAACCTTCACCCCCACAAAATCCAACCCACCCCCTTGCACCCGCAGCCTTCCTGTGGTAAGGTCATTGTACGGATGCACCCGTCCCCCCACCCGCTCTGCGCGCCCACCCTTGCACCCGGCACCCCGCCCCCACCCCTTGACTTATCCACACACACCCCCCTCACACATCCGTGGCAAAGCCCACGCAGCCCCGCCCGAGCCACCAGCCAGCCCACCCCACCCCGCCACCCCCTGGCCAACACCAGCACAACCACCAACCCAACCCGCTCCCCCCTCACCCGTTCATCCACACACACCCCTGCCGCTTTCCATGGCAACGCCAGGCAGCACCCCCCCTTCACCTGCGTGTCCCGACTGGACCATCTGACCACTCACCCCCACCCCACCCCTGCCTTGATTTTGCCATTTTGCAATTTTGACATTTTGCCATTTCCCTTCCCCCCCCTATCATCCCCTCACGCCGCAAGTGGCCCCCCACTTCCGGCCGACAACTCGGTGGTCCGTGATCAGCACTACGCCAGTTGATCATGGGGGCATAGCTCAGTTTTGGTAGAGCGCATCCATGGCATGGATGAGGTCAGGGGTTCGAGTCCCCTTGCCTCCACTGACACGAAGAACGCCGCAGGCACCAGCCCGCGGCGTTTTTCATTTCCCCCCACTCCCGTCCCGAGCCAAAAACCGCCCCCGCCCGGCCCGGCCGTCGGAATCCCCGGATTTCGGACAATCGCACGCGCAAGCCCCGGCCGGTCCCCAGCCGCCAACCGCGATCCGGTATCCTCCATCTCTTCCGCTCGCCATGCCCGGCCAGCCCCTGTGCGCACACGCCCCGGCCGGGAACGCTGACGCATCTCAATGTCCTCAGTCCTCGTCGGTCAGAAACGCCCGCGCGATCTGCATTGGTTCCACGCCGGGCCGCTGCTGTTCGGCGACTGGGGCACCAGCCGCCTCTACGTCCTCGGTCTGGCCTTCTACTTCACCGGGCACGCCAGCCCCATCTACCTGGCCGCCATGTCGGTCATCATGATCGCCGTCGCCTGGGCCTACTCGGTCATCTGCCGCTGCTTCCCCGACGGCGGAGGCGTCTACGCCGCCGCACGCCAGCTCAGCCCCACGCTCTCGGTCGTCGGCGCCACCCTGCTCATCTGCGACTACATGGTCACCGCCGCCCTCTCGGTGGTCGAGGGCTTCCACTACTTCGGTGCCCCCGCCGCGTGGGTGGTCATGCTCAGTTGCATCGCCATCATCGTCATCGGCGTCATCAACTGGCTCGGCAGCAAGAGCGCCGGCCGCTTCGCGCTGGTCATCGCCATCGCCGCCCTGCTCACCTCCGCCCTGATCGCCATCCTCTGCATCCCCCTGGTCATCGAGGGCTTCAGCACCATCTCCACCGGGCACGCCTCCATCAGCGACCCCTGGACCCGCTGGGAGAACCTCGTCCGCGTCATCCTCGCCCTCTCCGGGCTTGAGGCCGTCGCCAACATGACCGGCCTGATGAAGCAGCCGGTCGCCCGCACCAGTCGCCGAACGATCTTCCCCGTCCTCATCGAGGTCGTCGCCCTCAACCTCATCTTCGGCCTCGCCCTCAACGCCCTGCCCGACCTCAAGCCGGTGGATATGCCCCACTACGTGCAGTACGAACGGGGCCAGAACACCCTGGGCGAGAACGGCGTACCACTCGTCTTCAAGCCCGAGGACGTCCCCACCGAGGTCAAGGAGTACCGCGACACCGCCATGAAGGCCTTGGCCGAGCACGCCGGCGAGCGGGCCACCGGCAGCGAGCAATTCGGCAACGTCCTCTCCATCATCTCCGGCATCATCTTCGGCCTGCTCCTGCTCTCCGCCGTCAACACCGCCATCATGGCCATGGTCGCCGTCAAGTACGCTATGGCGCACGACAACGAGCTTCCCAAGCCCCTCTTGAAGCTCAACTACTCAGGCGTCCCGTGGATAGCCCTCATCGTCGCCTGCATACTCCCCATCGCCCTGCTGGCCTTCTCCGCCGACGTCAAGGTCCTCGCCGAGCTCTACGCCATCGGCGTCGTCGGCGCCATCACCATCAACGTCCTCTCCTGCGCCATCAACACCAAGCTCGAGATCAAGCCCTGGGAACGCCGCTGCATGTGGGGCCTGGGCATGTTCATGGCCGCCGTCGAGGCCACCATCATCTACGCCAAGCCCAACGCCGCCGTCTTCGCCGGCGTCATGATCGGCGGCGTGCTCCTCGCCCGCTGGGTCGTGCAGGTCCGCAAGGCCCGTGCCGAGGCCGCCCTGCCCGTCCCCGAACTCGGCTGGCTGGAGGAACTCCGCCGCGAGCCGCTGAAGCTTGACCCCAGCAAGCCCCGCATCATGCTCGCCGCCCGCGGCCGCTACCAGGCCGAGTTCGCCATCGACATGGCCCGCCGCCGCGGAGCCACCCTGTTCGCCATCTACGTCCGCACCCTCCGCGTGCTGGACATGACCGCCGGCGCCGTCCCCCGCATCGAGGACGACCCCGCCGCCCAAGAGGCCCTGGGCACCGTCGCCGTCCTCGCCCGCCTGCACGGCGTGCCCTTCGTCCCGATCTACGTCTGCTCACCCGACATCGCCGAGGACATCCTCGATTACACCGTCACCTACGGCTGCGACACCCTGATCATGGGCAAGACCCGCCGCAGCGCCCTGGCCCGCAACCTCGAGGGCGACGTGGTCAGCACCGTCGCACAGCACCTGCCCGACGGCGTCGCCCTGATCACCCGCGAAGCCACCCCGCACCCGCTGGCCCCGCCCCCGGCCGCCAACGTGCAGCCCGCCAAGCTCACCAGCAAAGACATCGGCCGCACAGACAATGTCGACAACGACGCCGACCGCCCCGGCCCGACCTGATTCACCGCCCGCACGCCGCCACCAGCCGGCGAAACAGGTCATCACCCAGATGCTCGGTCGTCGTCCGCTCCGGGTGCCACTGCACGCCCAGATAGAACGGCCGCGACGGATCCTCCACCGCTTCGATCACCCCGTCATCCGACAGCGCGATGCACCGCAGCCGCCCCGGAGCCGAGAGCGCCTGGTGGTGGGAACTGGCGACCGTCCCCGGTCGTAGAGCATGCTCGGCCGGCCCCGAAGGCTCGACCGGGTGGTGGAAGTCGCCCCGGTGCCGCTGCGCAGTGGGCAGCACATCCGGCAGGTGCTGCTGCAGCGTGCCCCCCCGGTGCACACCCATGCACTGCATGCCCATGCAGATGCCCAGCACCGGCAGCCCCGCCCGCCGGTCGATCGCCTCCAGCAGCGCGAACTCGAACGCCTGCCGCTGCGGATGCATCAGCGTCGCCGCCGGGTGCACCTGCCCGCCGAACGGCCTGGGGTCAATGTCATCCCCGCCCGTGAGCACCAGCCCGTCCAGCGTCGCGACATACCGCTCGGCCAGTTCCGGCAGCGGCGCCAGCAGCAGCGGCACACCGCCCGCCCGCACCACCGCCTGCTGATAGGTCAGGGCGCACTGGGCGCGAGGCCGGCCCGAGTCAGTCAAACCCACATCGCAGGTGATACCGATCAGCGGAGGCTTGGCCATGTCGGATTGTCCGTATCAGGAGAGCTTGCGTGCCCGCATGGGCTTGGGCACAGCCGGCTCGGCATCCGCAGCTGGGGTCGGCGTCGGGGTCGCAGCCGGCGTCGCCGGTCCGGCAGTGGCGCCGCCGTGTGCCTCGCCCTCGCTGGCCGAAAACGTCTGGTCCGCGGCATCAAGCCCGGCCAGCACGCTGTCCACCGCCGCCTGTTCGGCCGCCAGAACCCGACCGCTGATGGTCTCGTAGCAGGTGGCAAGCAAACCTACCAGCGGGAACTTGGCGGAGGTGAACGGCGAAACGCCCAGGCGTCGCAGCAGCGGATGGCTGACCTCAGGCGGCCCGAGCGTCAGGTCGATCTCAGCCAACTCCGGGCCGATCCGCCAGAAGTTGTCGATCTGGGTGTCCAGCCCCGGGCTCGGCTGGTCAGCCAGGCCCGGCAAGCGGGGCACAAACGCCGGCACAGGCCGGTCGCCCGATCGGCCAGTCCCGGACCCGCCGCCCTGGCTGCCGGGCTGGCTCTCGCGGTTGGCCGAGGCCACCGCCCGCTTCTGCCGCAGCCGCTCGAGCAGGTCGTCCTTGCTCAGCCCGCGAAGCTGGGTCATCAGGAACGTGTCGGTCGCCAGCTTCTCCGCAACCAGAGCCATCACGCAGCACACGTGCTTGCACCACGGCGAGGCCGGGGCCGACGGGCCGGCGGTTCCGGGGCCGGGCATCGGCACGCCGCCGGGGCCAAGGCGGATGGTCTGGGTCTTGTGGCACGTGCACGCGACCGACAGGTGCGAGGCCTCAGCGGGGAACAGATGCAGCCGGTGCGGACTGAACAGGTCCTCGATGCTTGCCGGCACCTCACCGGCCAGCAGCGCCGCCAGCGGCTTGGCCTCCTGCACCATCCCCGCGATGACCGCGTCCCACTGCTCGAAGGTGAACACCGGCAGCCGGATGTCGGTCACGTACGCAAAGGGCATGCGGCCCTGCACGCGGGCGGAGATGTGCCCGGGATTGATGGTCAGGAAGCGGGTCTGGCCCAGTCGGGCATAAAGGACGCCCTCGGTCAGCGCCTCGCCGGGCGCACAGTCCTCCACCAGCCGCATCCACCGCTGCGCCGCCCACGCCAGCGAGACCGGCCCCTCCTTGGTCGACAGTTTGATGCCGCCCCGCACCTTGCGGGGGTTGATCGTCGCCTGGGGCGGCGAGGTCAGCCTCGGCGGAGGCAATTCACGCTGGCGACCCTCTCGCACGACGCGCAGATGCTCGGGGATCTGCTCCATCGCCCGCTTGCGGAACGTCGTCGAGCGGTCATCAACTTTGCCCGGCCCGCCGGCGCTGCCGGAGGCACCCTCAGGCTGCTCCGCCCCGTCAGCCTCCTCGGCGGTCAGGTCGGCCTCCAACGCGTCGAGATTGTCCTCGGCGTCCGCGGCCTCCTGCAGCACAGGCGGCGGAGCCGGCGTAGCGACCGGCGGAGGACCCGCCGGAACGGGCGAAGCGGGCACCGGGGTCTTGGTTTCCGGCTCGGCCGCTGCAGGCAACGCGGCCTTGCCCTTGCGACGAGGCTGCCCGGGGGCAGGTGATGGCGGCGGGGTGGGGCTCAAGCGGAGACCTCCTCGGCCTCATCCGCGGTGGCCACCGCATCGGGCCGGAGCATGAGCACGTCGCGCAACTGCGAGAGCGACAGTTCGGTGAGCCAGGACTCGCCGGAGCCGATGACCTTGTCGGCCAGTTCGCTCTTCTGCTCGATCATCTGGTCGATGCGTTCCTCCAGCGTGCCGGCGACCACGAACTTGTGCACCTGCACGGTGCGGGTCTGGCCGATGCGGAAGGCGCGGTCGGTGGCCTGGCTTTCCACCGCCGGGTTCCACCAGCGGTCAAAGTGGAACACGTGGTTGGCCGCCGTGAGGTTCAGACCGACGCCGCCGGCCTTGAGGCTGAGGATGAAAACGGGGTTGCTGCCGTCTCCCTTCTGGAAGGCGGCGATCATGGCCTCACGGTCCTTCAGGGTGGTGCCGCCGTGCAGCAGCAGGACCTCGCGGTCCAGTTCCCGGCGCAGCATCTGGGCGAGCAGGTTGCCCATCTGGCGGAACTGCGTGAACACCAGCGCCTGCCCGCCGGAGGCGATGACCTCGTCAAGCATCTGGATGAGCCGCACGCACTTGCCCGAGCGAGCAGGCGCCGCCGCTCCCCAGACGATGCCCGTGCCGTCCGCGTCCTCGCCCCGATCCTTGAGGTACTGCTCGGGGTGGTTGCAGATCTGCTTGAGTTTGACCAGGCCGGCGAGGATGAGCCCGCGCCGGTGGATGCCCTCGGCGGCCTCCGCGGCCGAGAGCATCTGCTTGACGGTGCTCTCGTAGAGCGAGGCCTGCTCGGGCGTGAGATAGCAGTACTCCTTGCTCTCAACCTTCTCGGGCAGGTCAGCGATGACGTTGGGGTCGGTCTTCAGACGCCGGAGGATGAACGGCTGCACGATGGACCGCAGCCGTTTGGCGCGGATCTGGTCGCGGTAGCGTTCGATGGGCAGCGCGAAGCGGGACCGGAAGTCATGGATGGTCCCGAGCAGGCCGGGGTTGATGAAATCGATGATCGACCAGAGTTCCGAAAGGCGGTTCTCGATCGGCGTACCGGTGAGGGCGATGCGCCTTGGCGTATCCAGGCTGCGAATGGCCTGGGTCTGCTTGGCCACCGGATTCTTGATGTTCTGCGCCTCATCAAGTGCGATGCGCCACCACGGCACGCGGGCGAGTGTCTCGCGATCGCGGTGCGCCAGGGAATAGGTGGTCACGACCAGATCGTGCTCGGATGCCACCTTCAGGAACGCCTCGCCCTGGGCCCGCAACGGACCGTGATGCACCATCACGCGGATGGAAGGTGCGAAGCGTCGACTCTCGCGCACCCAGTTGCCCAGCACACTCATCGGCACCACCAGCAGCGTCGGTCCCGGCTGCTCGCTGGTCGGCAGCAGACCCTGCCTTTCGTGCAGCAGCATCGCCAGCAACTGGATGGTCTTGCCCAGACCCATGTCGTCGGCCAGGCACGAGCCCAGACCGAAGCGGTCCATGAACGAGAGCCATGACAGACCCTTGACCTGATACGGCCGGAGCGAGCCGACGAACCCGTCGGGCGCGCCGAGCATGGGCATCTTCTGCGGCCCCGTGCCATCACCGAACACCGAGGCCAGCCACCCGCTGACGTCCATGCCGACCACCGGAAGGCCGGTCTGTCGCAAGTCGGCGGCGTAGGCCAGGCGAATCGCCCGCCCGAGCTCCATCTCCCCGCCCGGGTTCTCGCGGATGAACGCCACCGCCGCCTGCACGTCCTCGGGCCGAACCTCGACCCAGCGGCCGTCGATCAGCACCAGCGGCGAACGCATGGCGGCGAGTTTCTGGAAGTCCTGCAGGCTCAGGCTGGTCTGGCCGAGAGAAATCTGCCAGCGGTAGTTCACCAGCGTGTTCAGGCCGATACGCGGCGGCGAGGCCGAGCCGGGGGCGGTCTGCGGAGCCTCCCCGCTGTCAATGTGCAAGCGAACGCCCAGACGGGTGCCGGGGGCGTCCCACCATGCGGGCACGTGCACGATGAAGCCCTGCTCGGCGAGGATGGACCGGTGCTCGCGCAGGAACTCGTACGCCTGGTTGGTCGTCAGTTGCAGGCCGGCGGGCTCGGCCTGCTCCAGTGCCTTCTCGGCCTGCTTGTAGAGCCGCGCCGCACGAGCCAACTCCGCCAGCAGCAGTTCCTGAGGCTGATCCACGCGATGCCCCAGCACCACGCCGCCCTCGGCCGGCATCAGCCACACGTCCTCCGCGTCGATGGTCACACGCGGGTCCTCCACCGACTGCAGGCCCAGCCGCAGCGGCCAGGTGAGGCCCGACGCCGGCGGGGTGATCTGCACCTCGCCGTCGGCGGTGCTGGCGGCCGGAGCGGCCGGCAGGTCCAGCGGCTCTTCCAGGCGGAAGCTCAATCGCCAACTGGAACTGATGCCCCGCTGGTCCAACTGGCCGATCCAATTGCGCACCCGCTTGACCAATTCGGGCTTCTGCTCGCCGACCGCCGAGATGCCGTCGGGGGCATCCAGCAGGCCGGTCAGCCAGGCCACGTGCGGGTCCTCGGCGGGCTTGCGGCCGGCGATGGTGTCGTGCATCGTCTCGGCGACCAGCACCCTTCGGCACTGAGAGTCGCACACACGGACGATCAGATCCTCCAGAATCGGCCAGGCCTGGCTGCCGGCGCCGTCATCGGCGGCCCGCGCCGCGGGCGGCATGGCGGCGGTCAGCCGCTGCAGCCGGTGCACGGTGGCCTCGTCGGCCAGCCAGGGCTGCCACAGCCCGTGGAGGTTGCCGGCGAAGTCCTGCACCACGCTGGGCACAAACCGCTGCTGGGCCAGCAGCCACCGGACAAACCGTCCGACCGTCACGTAGTACCTCAGCCCGGCGCCCGCGTCCACGGCGCTGGTGCGCCCGCTGATCGCCGCCGCTTCGCCGAACGACGCGTCCATCGCATCCAGCACATCAAGCGCGTCGGCCGGGGGCACGGCCAGAGACGGCACGCTGTACGGCACCATCACCACGGCCTCGCCCGAGTCCTCCGCAACCGCGTGCCCGACAGCGTGGGCCACCGTGGGGCTGGGCAGCGGCAGGTTGCGGGCGGTGGGCAGCAGCACACGCACCTCGGCCGCCTCGCGAGCGGCCGCCGACGGCAAGACGCCGCCGACCAGTGTGCCGAGTTCCTCCACGGTGCACACGAACGGATGCAGTCCGGCACGGGCCGAGCGGGCGTCGACCGGACGGGCCACCTCGGCCCAGAGGTGAAGGTGACCCTGGTACCAGTTGGCGTGGAGCGCGTGGGTGTGCATGTGGAAAGCGGCCGGCGGTCATGTGCCGCGGACAGGGCCCGCAGCGAAGGGCTGGACAATGAGGACGGTGGGACTCGAACCCACGACCAGCGGATTAAAAGTCCGCTGCTCTACCAACTGAGCTACGTCCTCGTGCGAGCGGCCGGTGAGCCGCCGACGATCTATTCGATAGACAGGACATATGCCACGAACGGGGGCTGAAACCCGCGCGTGGCTCGTGAACTCATCGAACGTATGGATGATACGCGCCCCGGAGCAACGGTGCCTCTGGGGCGGGTCGGTGAGGACGCCCAGGCCAAGGACTGGCCGAACCGGCCCGGTTGATGGGGTGTTCACACTGCCGAGGACACCGATGCACCGCCGGAAGCGGGAAGCCCAGCCGTACTCTTTCCCTCGCCATCGGGCCGAGCGGCTTCAGCGAGCATCCGCAGCAGCAATTCGGCATGGCGGCGGGTGGCCCCCTTGTGGGCGGAAACGCACTGCACAGCGGCCTGGCCCATCGCCGCCCGCCGCGGGGCGTCAGCCAGCAGCCGCTCCAGTACGGCCCGCAGTTCACCAGGGGCGACCACCTGCAGCCCGCCCGCGGCCGACAGCGTTTCCACCACCGTCGTGAAGTTGCGTGTGAACGGCCCGATCAGCACCGCCTTGCCGAGGGCAGCGGGCTCGATGGGATCCGAGCCGCCCTGGTCCACCAGCGACCGCCCCACCACCACCACATCGGCCAGGGCGTAGGCGGTTCGCAGTTCGCCGATAGTGTCCAGCAAAAAGCGGGTCGGCGAGTTGATCGGCGGGGCCGCGGGCACAGGGGTGATTCGGCCGACGACTGTCCCGGCCCGGCCGGCGGTGCGAGAGCGACGCACGCAGCCGGGCAGGGCGGCCGTGGCCGCGTCGAACCGCTCGGGCTTTCTCGGCGCACAGAGCAGTTGCACGCCCGGCGGGCAAGCCTCGTGCAGCATCGCCTCTTCGCCCTCGGCGGTTGATCCGGCGACGATGAGCGGTCGGGATGGGTCGATGCCGAAGTCCGCGGCCATCGCGGCCACACCGGACAGCGAGGCTGCGCCGCCCGGCGGCACGGCGGGGGCCGCGTCCCACTTCATGGTGTCAGAGATCACCACGCGTTCCGGTCGGGCGCCCATAGCGATGAAGCGTTCGGCGTAATGGCGGTCCTGCACCGCCGCCAGATGCAGCCCGCCGAAACTGGCCTGCATCACCGGCCGGATGCGGCGATAGCCCCGGAAACTGCGGGCGCTCAGGCGGCCGTTGACCACCGCCACCGGAATGCCCCGCCGGCGGGCGGACGCGATGAAGTTGGGCCAGAGTTCCAGTTCCACCAGCCCCACGCCGTCCGGCCGGACTGCATCCAGGAACCGCTCAACCGAGCGGGTGAAGTCCAGCGGGTAGCGGACCACGTGGACCGGCGGCTTGAACAGTTCTCGAGCACGGGCCAGGCCGGTGTCGGTGGTGGTGGCGACGACGACCTCGACGTGGGGGGTCAACTCGGCGACCAGCCCTCGGATCGCGGAGACTTCGCCGACTGACACGGCATGCAGCAGCAGCCGCTTGCGGCCCGCCGCAGGCTCAGGCAGCGCCGGAGTGTGGCCGAACCGCTCGCCCCACCCGCCCCGGGCCTTGCGGGCCCACACCGGCGCCAGCAGCACGCCCCCCACCGCATAAGCCAGATCGAACGCATTCATGCTTCAGCGGTGCGGGGTCATATTCGAAATCAACGGCGAAGGAGAGGTGGTGCGAGACAATGGGCAGGCCGGGATTCGAACCCGGGACACTTCGCGTGTAAGGCGAATGCTCTGGCCAGCTGAGCTACCCGCCCGGCCGATTCAAGCGTAGACCAGCCCCGACCCCGGGCCCGAACCGCCATTCCGCAGAGCGATGACCACCCCAGGTGTGCCCGCGTGCCCGCTCACCGCTCCCGAGCGGCCAAGGCGCGGGCCGCCCGCAGAACCAGCCCCTCGCGAACGCCGCCAAGATGCACCACCCACTGCTCAGCCGCCCGCCTGGGCAACGCCCGGAGCACCTCGCGCAGCACCATCGCCCCCGAAAGAGCCACGTCCGCCCGGCCCGGGGCGATACCCGGCGTACCGGCCAGACTCTCCACCGTGGAAGTACGCAGGGCGCGGAGCACCCGCCGCAGCGCCCCGCGGTCCACCATCACCCCCTGCAGCCGTGCGGGCATGGCCGCCTCCGGCTCGGCCTGCAACGAAAGCGCTCCCGCATGGGCCAAGGCCAACGCGGCCACCGTGGTGGCCGAGCCCCCCACCGCCACCGCCAGGCACCCCGCCGGCGGCCGCAGCGCCTTGACCGGCCCGCGGACCGCCTCACGCACCGCCGCCCGGGCCTCGGTCCACCGCTGCTCGCACAACGCCGCGTGCCCGCCGAACCGCTCAGCGATCACCACCGCCCCGATGGGGATGAGCACCGAACGCACCACCCGCCCGTCTTCCAGCAGCGACACCTGCGTGCTGCCGCCACCGACATCGGCCACCACAGACGGCACACTGCCGATGGCGAACTGTGCCGCTACACCTTCGGCGGCCAACTCGGCCTCCTCCTGCTGGGTGATGATCCGCACCCGCAGGCCGGTCGCGTTGCGAACCTCTTCGAGGAACTCGCCCCCGTCGGCCGCCATGCGCACCGCCGCGGTCGCCACCGCCTCCATGCCTTCCGGCGGCACGCCGTGCGTCTGCGCCGCCCGCACAAACCGGCCCAAGGCCGCGAGCGTCTCGCGCTTGGCCCGCTCACTGAGCACGCGTCCACCGCGTGCGGGGTCGCTCGCTGCGGCGGCATCCGCCGACCCGCCGAGCCCTTCAGCCAGCCGCGTCGGCTCCCGCACCTCGTGCAGCCGCGTGATCCGGCCGTCAGCGCTCACGCTGGCCACCAGCAGCCGCGCCGCGCTGGAGCCCAGCTCGATGCCGGCGACCGGAACGCCGGATTCCGCCTCCGCCAAGCCCGCGGCACCCGCTGAAGCGTCGGGCACCAACTGGGCCGAGGCGGCATGCACCACCTCGGCAAGTTCGCTGCCAGTCAGGCGGCGGTCCCGGGCGTCGCCCAAAGCCCGCTGCAGGGATCGCAGAGCGGGAACATCTAGCGGGCTGGGCAGCGGCAGGCCGGAGGCCGCCAGAACCGCCGAGGCGTAGCGGAGCCGCTTGATCGCCAGCCGCAGTCGATGGGCCCCGGCAACGGTGGTGGGCCGTGCCGCCGCCAGCACCGTCGCCCGACGGGCCAGCACGGCCGCCCGTGCGAGTAAGCCATCGGGGAACCGCGGCGACGAGAACGGCCCCTGCCCGCCGTGCGATACACGGCGGACCTGCCGACGCCAGCGACGCTGCACCCGCTCGGCCAACTTCGGCAACCCCTGCAGCATCTCGCGGGCCAGTTGCAGGCGGTCATCGGCCGGGGCCCCCTGCACGTCAGCGTCGCGAAGCGAGCCCGCTGAGCGACGCACGGCGCGAGCACGGTTGCGGAGTTTGCGATCACCCAGCAGCAGCGCCAGCGCCTCAACCCGCGCCGAGAGCACACGCACGGCCCGAACCTGGCCGGGCGTGGGCGGCTCCAAAGCCCGAAGCACGGCGCGAACGGCCTCGCCCCAGTCCTCCATCAGCGTGTTGGCAACCGCGAAGCACACCGGGGCCAGTTCGCCCAGCGGCGCCGACGGCGGCGGCGGCAGCGGGGCCGGATCGGCCGTCGGATCGCGTGGCGCACCGGCGGGAAGGGGGTCGGGAGAACTCACGATGGCGACGGTACGGCGGGGGCAACGGGAGCGAACCGGCCACGCTTCGCGTCCTATAACTTTTTTCGTCCACCTCCGCCCGTTCAACCGGGCAACGCCGCCCTTTGGTGCTGGCCGCCCACCCCGCCGACCTGCCGCCTGGGTTGCACATTGCCGGACACAAGGCGAACCGGTGGTATGTTTCAGTCGGACCAGTCGCTGTCAAGCACAAGGACCCATCGCCCCGGTGTTCAAACGCGTTGCCTTTGCGTGCCTGCTGCTGGCCTCCATCGGGGGCACGGCTGTCGCACGGCCGGACGGCCTGGCGGGCACCCCGCGGCAACCCGCACCGCTGCAGCGGGCGGCGGAACTGGAAACCGGCCAGATCATCGCCCGCCCTTGGCCCGAGAGCATCGCCAAGGCCCAGGCCATGCTGGAGACGCTCGCCGCTCAGGGCGTGCGGATCGTCCGCGAGGTCCGCGGCACCGACGAGTGGCTGATCGCCTCGGGCGTGAACGGCACGCAAGCGCTCTCCGCACAACTGCGTGACACCGGACTGTTCGAATACGTCCACCCTGATGCCCGCGTCTATCCGGCGAGCACGCCCGATGACAGTCTGTATCCGGAGCAGTGGCACCACCGCGTGCTGCGGAGCGAGTTGGCGTGGTCGATCAACACCGGCGCCCCGTCAACCGTGGTGGCGGTGGTGGACACGGGGATCGATCTGGATCACCCCGACCTGATCGGCCGTCGCGTGCTGGGCTGGCGGACCATCGGCACGGCGGTGCAGCAGGCCTCGCTGGCCGACCCGCTGATCAGCGACATCTTCGGGCATGGCACGGCGATCGCCGGCATTGTCGCAGCGGTGGGCAACAACGCCGCCGGCGTCACCGGTCTGGGATGGGATATGCGGGTCATGCCCGTGCGGGTGAGCACCTCCCTTGACGGCGGAGCGTTGCTCTCTGACGTGCTGCTGGGGGCCAGAACGGCCGCGGAGCAGGGGGTGAAGTTCGTGTCGGTCAGTTACAGCGGGGTGGAGTTTCCGGCGGTGAAGGCCACCGGGGACTATCTGGCGACGCTGGACGCCAGCCTGTTCTTCGCTGCGGGCAATCTGGGCAACACGCTGGACCCTGATCTGGACTGGGCCAACGTGTTCGTGGTCGGCGCCACCGACCAGAACGACATCACGCCGCCGTTCTCGGTTCGCGGCGCCATGGTGGACCTGACCGCCCCGGGCGTGGGCGTGCTGACCTGCGAAGTCGGCGGCAACTACACCTTCTTCACCGGCACCTCGTTCTCGACGCCGATGGTCGCTGCCGCAGCGGCCCTGGCTTGGACGGCCAACCCCACGCTCACACGCACGCAATGGGAGCAGGTGCTTCGCACCACCGCGGTGGATCTGGGCCCGCCCGGCGACGACCCCGAGCACGGCGACGGTCGCCTGGACCTGTTCAGCGTGCTGGCGGCGGCGACCGGGCAATCAGCGTTGCCCAGGGCCCAGGACGACACGGTGCTGGCGCTCTCCGGCGAGGGGACCGTGCTGGACGTGCTGGCCAACGACGGCGATCCGGGCCGCGGTCCGCTGAGCATCACCGCCTTCGCGTCATCGTCGCTCGCCGGCGGAAGCGTCACGACGACCACCGGGCCGGGCGGCCGGCCGGCCCTGCTGTACACCCCGCCGGCGGGGCTGAGCAGCGGGTCGGACCAGTTCAGCTACACCATCACCAACAGCGCGGGCAACACCGCTACCGCGACGGTGAACGTGAGCGTTCAACCGGCCGGCGACTACGCGATCGGCCTCGGTGAACCATCGACCATCCCCGGCCTCAAGGCGGTGTTCTACGACCTGCCGCCGGGAACCACTTCTTTGCCGAACCTCGAACTGCTGCAGCCGGGCCCGACGGAAACGCTCGCGTGGATCAACAACCCGGCGCCCTTCGGGCCGTACGCCATCGTCGGCCGTTCGCAGAACGCCGGCGTGAGCATCACCGGGCTGTTCCGGGCCGAACGCACCGGGAGTTACCGCTTTGTGCTGCAGGCCGACGACGGCGCGAGGCTGACCGTCTCCGGCGTGCCGGTCATCGAGCGTCCGGGGCTCGGCTTGGAGACCAGCGAGGGCGTGGTGCGGCTGCGGGCCGGCCAGCACACCCTTCACCTGGAGCACTTTCAGGCCGATGGCGAGAGCGCCCTGGTGCTCAGCGTGCAGCGGCCGGGCCTCCCGCTGACCGAAGCGCCCTCGGCCCTGTTCTCACAACTGCGGCAACTGGCCGACATCGTGGGCATCGGCGGGGCCCCGCCCGGTGACGGACTGCTGACCGGTGACGACTTTGTCGCGTTCGTCGCCGCGTTTGCGGCCGATGACCCGCTCGCTGACCTGACGGGGATCGGCGGGGGAAGCCCCGACGGACTGGTGACCGGCGATGACTTCATCGCGTTCATCAACGCGTTCGCAGGCGGGGGTTGATCGAAATCACCAGGGGCTGGGATGACCGGATTGCGGGGTGATTCTGACCGGATGTTCATCTTCCGGAGTTCCGCACAGCACGCACGAACCGCCCGACCGCGAAAGATCCAGACATGCTCAGTCATCTCCGCCCCGCTGCCGCCGTCCTCTCAGCCTGTGGTCTGCTCGCCTGCTTGAGCGCCAGTGCCGGCGCGCAGCCGCTGGCGCCGGCCGGAGCCCCGGTGGAGCGCTTCGACGGCCACGCGGTGGTGCGGGTGCAGATCTCCACGCCGGAGGACCTGGAACTGATGCTGCAGATCAGCCCGGACCCGTGGTCGTGCCGGCTGGGCCTGGGGCCGATGGACTTCCGCATCCCGCCCGACCGCTGGGCCGCCCTTCGGGCCACGGGCCTGCCTCACCAGGTGATCATCCCGGACGTGCAGTCGCTGGTGGATGCGGAGAACGAGCGGCTGGCCGGCCAACTCGGCGGCGTCGGCGTGCTGAACGAGGGGCCGGCCCCCATCGCGTGGTTCAGCGACTTCAAGACGCTCGATCAGATCTCCGCCTTCGCCGACTCGCTGGTGACGACGTACCCGACCAGAATCGCTCGCATCACCATCGGCTCATCGGTCCAGCAGCGGCCCATCTGGCTGCTGCGCATCGCCGACCCTGCCACACCCGCCGACGCGCCGGCGATCTTCATCAACGGCGGCTTGCATGCTCGCGAGTGGGTCAGCCCGATGACGGCGATGTTCATCGCCAACCAACTGGCTACCGGCGACGGCAGCATCCGCATCGCCCAGGCCCTCCAGCGGTTTCAGTTTTTCATCCTGCCGGTGGCCAACCCCGACGGCTACGTCTTCTCCTGGACCAACAACCGCATGTGGCGGAAGAACCGCCGCCAGACCGGCACAACCAGCTTCGGCATCGATCTCAACCGCAACTGGTCGTACGGCTTCGGTCGCAACTCCGGCTCCAGCGGCAACCTCGGCAGCGATGTCTACCGGGGCCCATCGGCGTTCAGCGAGCCCGAAACTCAGGCCCTTCGCGACTTCGTGACCGCCCGGCCGTTCATCCGCAGCCACTTTGACCTGCACAGCTACTCGCAGTTGCTGCTGCAGCCGTGGGCCTATCAGAACGCCGCCCACCCCAGCCCGGCCCTGTTCGCGGACTTCTCCGCGGCCATGCTCGCCGCCATCAACGCCTCCAACGGCGCCACCTACACCGCCGGCCCCACCGGCAGCATCCTCTATCTCGCCTCGGGCACCAGTTCCGACTGGTCCACCGGCGCCCGCGACGCCATCGGCTACGGCGTGGAGCTCCGCGACACCGGCCAGTTCGGCTTTATTCTGCCCGCCAGCCAGATCACCCCCACCGGGCAGGAGATGTTCGCCGCCCTGCTGGCCTTCAGCGAGCGGCTGGCCGGTCTGCCCCGCGTGCAGGTCACCAATCGGGCGTTGCCGCCGCAGCCGCCCATCCCGCCGGCCACCACCGATCCGGCCCCGCCGTTCACCGACGCCTCCCAGCCGTTCACGCTGGCCCTGAAGGTCACCGCACTGCCGGGCGGCATCGTGCCCGGATCCGTCCGCGTCGTGTACCGCATGAGTTCGTGCACCCCCGGCGGCAACGCCGACGGCTGGTACGAGCAGGCGATCCCGGTGGATGTTCAGCCGGCCACTGCGCTGGACACGCTGGTGCAGGTCACCCTGCCGACCCCGCCGTGCGGCCGCACCCTGCAGTACGGCGTGCTGGCCACCGGAGCCGACGGCCGCACCATCGCCAGCCCGCTCACCTGGCCGGCACGCCCCTTCCGCGTGACCGGCGGCCGGGCCATCGGCTCCGCCGAGCCCGTCGCCTGCACCGGCGGGCCGTGCCCGGCCGACATCGCCGGCATCGGCGGGGCCGCCCTTCCCGACGGCGTTGCCACCGGCGACGACTTCGTCGCCTTCATCAACGGCTTTGTCGCCAGCGAGTGCCAGGCGGATATCGCCGGCATCGGCGGCGTCCTCGGTGCCGACGGCCAGGTGACCGGCGACGACTTCATCGCCTTCATCAACGCTTTCGCCGCCGTATGCAACTGAGCCGCACGAGGGCCCACCGTTCAGTCCGGCTTGGACGCGGACGGCAGGGCCGGCTCAGCGTCCGCATGGCCGCCGCTGCGTTCCAGCCGTTCGATCACCACCGCGCCCACCGCATCGCCGGTGACGTTGATCACGGTGCGGAACATGTCCAGCAGCCGATCGACCGCAAGGATCACCGCCAGCCCCTCCAGCGGAATACCCACCGACTGCAGCACCACCACGAATACCACGATGCCCCCGCCGGGGATGCCCGGGGCGCCAATCGCCGAGAGCGTGGTCGCCGCCACCAGCGTGAGTTGCTGACCCAGCGTGAGGTCCATGTTGTACAGTTGGGCGATGAACACGGCGGAAATGGCCTGATACAACGCCGTGCCGTCCATGTTGATCGTCGCCCCCAGCGAGCAGACGAAACTGGTGGTGCGTTCGCTCACGCCCAGATTCTCACGCACGCACCGCATGGTCACCGGCAGCGTCGCCGCCGATGAACTGGTCGAGAACGCCAGCAACTGCGCCGGCATCATGCCGACGATCACCCGCCAAAGGTTCGCCCCCGCCAGCCAGACCAGCGGCGCGTAGACCACCACCAGCAGCAGCACCAGCCCCCCCACCACCGTGGCGCAGAACACCCCCAGGGCCGCCACCACCTCGGTGCCCAGCCCCGCGGCAACACGCACCATCAGGCAGAACACCGCCACCGGGGCGATCCACATCAGCCCGTGGATGATCTTGGTGAACACCTCGTTGATCGACTCGCAGAGGTTCACCAAGGGGCCCCGGCGGTCCTGCGGCAGCAGCGTCAGCCCCGCCCCCAGCACCAGGGCCATCACCACCACCTGCAGCATGTCCCCGCGGGCCAGCGCATCAAACGGGTTGGTGGGCACCGCCGAGAGCAGCATCCTCCACACCGCCGCCCCCTGCTCGGCAAGGGCCGTCGCCTGCGTCTGACGGGCCGCCACATCGCCCTGGCGGGCCTGGGCCAACTGGTTGCGGGTCTCCTCAGAGACCATGTGCCCCGGCTGCACCACGTTCACCAGCACCAGCCCGATGACAATCGCCAACACCGTGGTGACCACGAACAGCGACACCGTCCGCAGCCCGATGCGGCCCAGCCGCCGCACATCCCCCAGGGCCGCCACCCCGGCGATCAGCGAGAACAGCACCAGCGGCACGGCAATGAACCGCAACGCCCGCAGGAACACATCGGCCGTGAAGTTGGTTGCCTCCACCGCCAGCCGGGCCGCCCCGGCCATCACCCCCGCCTGGGCGTTGGCCGGAGCATCAGTGCGGGCGAGATACGCCGCCGCATCGTTCACGCCCAGCCAAGCCCACGAGGCAGGCGACCACCAGGCGTTCAGGGCCAACCCGACCGCCAGCCCCGCCAGAACCCCCAGCAAGATTCGCACCGGGACCGAGAGCTTCATGGCCGGAGCATAGTGGGCGCTCGCATCTATCATCCCGCGTGCAACCCGGTCGATCGTCCAGCAAACAGCGCTACCAGGCGTACCTCCAGCAACGTGCCAAGGACATCCGTGAGGGCAAATACACCCGCGGGGAGAAGCCCCCGACCGACCAACCCCGGGACTGGACCAGCGAACGCGCCCCCCACCACGCCCGCCGGGCCCAGCGTCCGATCACCGAATTGCTCCGAGCGTTCCTCGGTCTGCTTCGGGGCCACTGGGGCAAGGTCGCCTTCGCCCTCTCCACCCTCACCTTCGCCACGCTCATCGGGCTGCTGTTCCCGCTGAGCACCAAGATCGCGTTTGACTACATCATCCTGGATTCACCCGGCCCCACCGGCCTGCCCGACTGGCTGCAGCCCTTCAGCCGCTCGCAACTGCTGTGGATGCTCGGCGGTGTCCTGATCGCCCTGACGGTCGTCAGCGCGACGGTCGGCACCCTGGGCCGCTACCAGATGACCCGGCTGGGGCAACTGGTGCGGGCTTTGGTCCGCCGCCGCATGTTCGCCCACATGGCCCGCCTCCCGCTGCACCGCCTGCAGGGCATCAAGAGCGGCGGGGTCTCCTCCATCCTGCGTGAGGACGCCGGGCTGGTGGGCGAGATGCTCTTCACAGTCGTCTACAACCCGCTCCGGGCCGCCATCACGTTCGGCGGCGGGCTGGCCGCTATGGCCGTGCTGGATTGGCGCATGCTCGTCGGCGGTCTGGCCCTTCTGCCGGCGGTGTACTTCAGCCACCGCACCTGGATCGGCCGAATCCGGCCCATCCACCGCGCCATGAAGCAACTCCGCAGCGCCGCCGACGGTCACGCCGCCGAGGCCTTCTCGGGCATCCGCGTGGTGCGGTCCTTCGGCCGCTGGCGGTCTGAAGCCCTCCGCTTCACCACCAACAACCACTTCATGGCCCGCCAGGACATGCTCATCTGGTTCTGGTCGCGGTGGATCGAACTCGTCTGGGTGATCCTCATCCCCACCGCCACCGCCGCCGTGCTGATCTACGGCGGGCACCGCGTACTCGGCGGGAGCCTGACCATCGGCGACGTCGCCGCCTTCAGCGCGTACCTGCTCATGCTGCTCGGCCCGCTGGAGGTGCTGGTCTCCACCGCGTCATCCCTGCAGAACTCCATGGCCGGCTGGGACCGCTGCCTGGACGTGCTGGCCGAGAAGCCCGAACTGGCCGAGACCTCCCGCCGCGCCGGCCAGCCGGCCCGCCCGGTGCTGGGCCGGGTGGCCCTCCGCGAGGTCTCCTTCGCCTATCCGGGGCACGAACGCCGAGTGCTCAGCGATGTGAACCTGGAGATCCCCGCCGGCTCCACGGTGGCCCTGGTGGGTCCCTCCGGCTCCGGCAAAACCACCCTGTGCAACCTGGTCGCCCGCTTCTACGACCCCTCCACCGGCGCCATCGAGCTTGATGGCTTGGACCTGCGCGACATCGACGTCGAGGCCTTCCGCTCCCTGCTGGCCATCGTCGAGCAGGAGGTCTTCCTGTTTGACGGCAGCATCGCCGAGAACATCGCCTACGGCCGCCGCCACGCCTCGCCGGAGGACATCGCCCAGGCCGCCCGGGCCGCCAACGCCGACGGCTTCATCCGCGAACTTGAGCAGGGCTACGGCACGGTCATCGGCGAGCGGGGCGTCCGCCTCTCCGGCGGCCAGAAGCAGCGGATCGCCATCGCCCGGGCCATCCTGGCCGACCCGCGGATCCTCATCCTCGACGAGGCCACCAGCAACCTGGACAGCGAGAGCGAGCGGCTGATCCAGACCGCCCTGGCCGGGCTGATGAAGCGGCGGACCTGCTTTGTCATCGCCCACCGTCTCTCGACCATCCGCAACGCCGACCTGATCGTCGTGCTCGAGAACGGGCGGATCATCGAGACCGGCCGCCATGAAGACCTCGCCGCCAGGGGCGGCCGCTACGCCCGCATGCTCCGGGCCCAGGTCGATCCGCTCAGCGACCCCGACGAGCCCTGACGCACGCTCACCCGCCCGCCGCCGATCAGTCGTCAAACTGCAAGCCCGGCCGGCTCAGCCGGGGCGGCGGCCGCAGCGATATCGACACCACCACCGCCGTGGTCAGCCACATGGCCAGCATGCTGCTGCCCCCATAGGACACAAACGGCAGCGTGAGCCCGACGATCGGCAGCAGGCCGATCACCATGCCGATGTTGATCACCGCCTGCACCGCCAGAATCGCCGACAGCCCCACGATCACCAGCCGCCCGAAGGCCTCGCGGCACGCCGCCGCCGCCAGCAACGCCCCGCCCAGCCACAGCCCGTACGCGGCCAGCACGGCGATGCCCCCCACCAACCCGAAGCGGTTGACGATGACCGCAAAGATCATGTCGTTGTGCCGCTCGGGCAGTTCGGCATAGCGGATGACGGCGCGGCTGTGGGCCTCGGGCAGGCCGGTCAGGCCGCCGGCCCCGAGCACCGTCTGAGCGGTGTACGCCTGGTAGTTCAGGTCGTCTGAAGTGTGCTTCTCCCCCCGGAACTGGGCCAACAGGCCGATGATCCGCTGCTTCTGGTAATCGTGCAACAGCGGGTAACTGGCCGGGGCGGCGCACAGACCGATGATCACGACCATCAGCATGTGCCGCACCCGCGCCCCTGCCGCCACCAGCATGGCGAAGATCGCCGGCACGAACATCAGCGCTGTGCCCATGTCCGGCTGCAGAACGATCAGCCCGACCGGAATGAACGTCAGGATCGCCGGAGGCAGCAGCCCCAGCACCGTGCGGTGGTTCTTGCGGTACCGCAAGTAGTCCGCCGCCGCCAGCGTGAAGGCGATCTTGGCGAACTCCGCCGGCTGCAGGTCGAGCGGCCCCAGGTCAATCCACCCCCGCACGCCCTTGCGCGGAGCCACCAGCCAGCTGGGCACAAATGGCAACAGCAGCACCAGAAGCAGCAGGATGCACACCGCCAGCGCCGGCCAGGCCAGCATCCGCAGCACCCGGGCGTGCGGCCAGATCACCAGCCCGGCCGCCAGAAGCCCGACTCCAAGAAACACCGCCTGCCGTGCCGCCAAGGCGCTCAGGCCCGGCGCCGCGGCCGCCGTCCGCGTGTCCGCCCCCAGATCGATCGAGTAGATTCCCAGCAACGACAACCCCAGACCGGCGATCACACACAGCCAGGCTGGTGTGAGCCAGTTCAGCGCGGTGCGCTCGGCCAACGGCACCGGAGGAGCGATCATCCTCACAGGTACCCCTCGGCTCGCAGGGCGTGAAGCACCTGATTGGCGAGCGGACCGGCCACCCGACCGCCGCTGCCCCCGTTCTCCACCAGCACCACCACCACATAGCGGGGCCGCCCCTCGGCCTGAGACCCGGCCAGCACGGCGAACCACGAGTGATCCACACTTACCGGGTTGCCGGCGGTGTCGGTGATCACCTGACCCGTCGCGTCCCTCGCCCGCTCGCCCGAGTCAGCCGTGCCGCTCTTGCCCCACAGCATCACGCCCGACAGATTGAACACCTTCTCCCGTCGCCCGCTCTCGCCGATAGTGATGTGGTGCCCGGTGCCGCGATCGTCGGCCACCGCCAATTGCAGGCCCTGCAGGGCCATGGCCACCGCCTGCGGGTCCAGATTCAGGTTGTCGGTGACCACCGGGCGGTCGAACCGCACCCGGGGCAGCATCCGCACGCCGCCCCGCGCCAGCGTCGCCAGTGCGTCGGCCGCGTGCAGCGGCGTCCACGCCACCGGCCCCTGACCGATGCCCATCAGCGTCGACTCTCCCAGAGAAAGCCCGCCCCGCCCCGGCGTAACGCCCCGCCGCACCGGCTGAGGTGCCCGCGACAGCGAGTCACCGGTGATCTCGTCGCTGTCACTGTCGGCGATCGCGACCATCGGCCCGGCGGCGCCGGCAAACTGATCGCCCACACCCAGAGCCGGCCGCGCCGCCGCCGACCCTACGCCGAATCGCTCGTACCACCGGCCGATCCGCTCCGGCCCGAGCGCCCGGCCCAACTGGTAGAAGTAGATGTTGCACGAGACCATCAGGGCCTCGGCGGCGCTCAGCGGGTGCCCAAACACCGCATTGTGCGTCGTGCTCAGCGGGGGCTTGAACACCCAGCAGCGGAACATGTTCCGCTGACCCGGCAGCAGATGCCCCTCGCAGCCCACCGCCCGCGAGGCGTCCCACAGCCCTTCGCTCACCGCCGCAGCGTAGATCAGCGGCTTGACGATCGAGCCCGGCGGGTAAGGCTTGGCGATGGCGCGGTTGAGCAGCGGAGCCTCGGGCCCGTCGATGAACACCGTCTCAGGCTGCTCCCGCAGTTGCTGCCGCGTGAACGTCGGCGTAGAGACCAGGGCCAGAATGTCCGACGAATCGATATCCAGCACCACCACCGCACCCCGCAGGTGCTCGCCCGGCGCCGCCGCCTTGTTGCGCATCCACGGTTGCACCACCGTCAGCCCGGCCTGCTCGCTCAGCAGCGCCTGAACCCTGGCCTGCAACTGCGCATCGAGCGTCAGCCGCACGTCAGCGCCCGGCTCACGCGGAATCACCGTGCTGTCGCCGGTATCCAGCCGCTCGGTGATCCGTCCGCGCAGGCCCCGAAGTTCATCCTCGGCGCTGGCTTCAATCCCCCACGCCCCGATCGAGTCTCCCACCGCGTAATACCCGCGGTCCACGCTGCCGTCGGGCCGCACCCGGGGCCGCCGCTGCTCGTCCTCGCGGAACACCCGCGTCCGCATCCAGCCCACCACGTGCACCGCTACGCCCGAAACGTCTACCGACAGAGGCGTTTCGCTGGACAGCGGGCCGGGAAAGTTGTCGCGGTTGAGCGTCACGCTCACGCGATCGAACGGGTAATCCCGCGTTGAGCCGTCGACCAGATGCAAACCGGGCAGCGCCGCCCGGGGCTCGTCGGCGAAGTCCAGCGCACCCGCTTCGTCAAACATCATCGACCGGATGGCGAACGCCGTGCGGTCGTCAATCCCCGACAGCAGCACGTGCGCCGTGGTCTGCTCGCGGATCGGCCGATCCGACTCGGTCCCCACCGCTTCGACGATCAACTCCCGCCCCCGACTCAGTTCCCGCTCCCGCGCCTGCCGCTGCCGCTCCCACACCGTCGCCGCCTGACGCGACACGTCGGCGATCACCGCCGACTTGCGTTCCTCCAGATCCTCAAGCGAGACCCCCGTCAGCCGCGCCAGTTCCGCCCAGCCCGCAGCCAGCCTCGCCTGAAACTGGGGCACCAGTTCCTGCACCCGCTGCTCGCGCTGGCTCGGGGTCAGTTCACGCCAGATCGCCGAGTGCAGCCGGCGGGCCCGACGCGCCGCCTGGCTGAACGCCCACTGGCCGGTGATCACCGGATAGTCCACGCTCACATCAAAGCTGGGCCGATCCGCCGCCAGCACCCGCCCATGCCGGTCCAGAATTCGCCCCCGCGAGGTCGGCTCCCACCGCTCGGCCACCAGGTTGGCCTCCGCCGCCGCCCGAAGTTCACCGCCCTTGCTCACCGTCAGTCGCGACAGCTGCACCACCGGCACCGCCAACGCCAACCCCGCCCCGGCGGCAATGAAGGCCAGACGGCGAGCAAACATCCCCGGTATAACCTTTGGCCACGGCATGCAGTTCCTGATCCTCGCGCCTTTTATCGACCCGTGACCACCCGCTCAGCCAACTTCGATACCCACCCGTGTTCGAGCTTTGAACGGTATACCATCACACCGGTTGGACTTCGGCCAACCGGCTGCGGTTTCGGTCAAACCGCAACCATTCCGGTTTGACCGTAGCCGGACGCGGCCGACTGTGCAACCATTGTCCGTCGTTCACGCCTCCGGGGAGCATCCCTGCTCAGGCCGCTTGGTCGTTCGTTGAAGCTTCGCCATGGCCCTGACCGCCTCCAGTGCGCCGCGTTCGGTCGCCCCCCTGGCGGTGGCGCTCGCGCCCACACCGCGGGGCATCGGCGCAGGCGACGGTCCGGCCCAGGCCACCCCTCCCCAAGGCTCGCCTCAGAACGGCGAACCGCTGAGCCGCCCAGCCCCCACGCCGCAGCCGCCCAGCGAGGGCATGTTGGCCATCACCCTTGAACTGGCCAAGCCCCGCATCACCAAACTGGTGACCCTCACCTCGGCCGTGGGCTTTGGCCTCGGTCTGGCGGGTGCGACCTTCTCCACGCTGGGCTTTGTGGTCTCCGCCATCGGCTGCATCGCCGGAACCGCCCTCTCGGCCGCCGGTGCCAACGCCCTGAACCAGTGGTGGGAGCGGCATCGCGACGGCCTGATGCAGCGCACCGCCTCGCGTCCGCTGCCTACGCGTCGCACCACCGCCACTGAGGCCTTCTGGATCGGCGCCGGCCTGGCCATCGCCGGCCTGCTCATCCTCGCCCTCGCCTGCGGCCTGGCCGCCGCCGCCGTGTCTGCGGCGACGGTGCTGATCTATGTGCTGGTGTACACACCCATGAAGCCGATCAGCCCATGGGCCACGCTGGTGGGCGCCGTGCCCGGGGCCCTGCCCCCGCTGATCGGCTGGTGTGCCGCCCGGCACATCTCCGCTGAGGCCTCCACGCTGGGCGTGTGGGGCGGGCTGCTGGAGGCCGGCGGCTGGACGCTGTTTGCCCTGATGATGGTGTGGCAGATCCCCCACTTCCTCGCCATCGCCTGGCTCTACAAAGACGATTACGCCCGGGGAGGCCATGCCGTGCTGCCGGTGTTCGACCCCACCGGCATCAAGACCGCCTGGACGGTCGTGCTCGGTGCCGCGGCGCTCGTGCCGGCCACACTGGCCCCTGCGTTCTACATGCCCGACCGGCTCGGCCTGCCGTACGCCGTCGTCGCCGTGCTGACCGGCCTGGGCTTCCTGGCTCTGTGCTGCACGCTGCTCCGCCGCAGAACCCGCGAACAGGCCCGCTCGGTGTTCATCGCCTCGGTCATCCACCTGCCGGTGCTGCTGCTGATGATGGTGGCCGAGGTCTCCGTGCGGGCGGCCTTGTAAGCCGCTGCCCGCCAGCCCCGGCTTTGGCGGAGCCCAGACAAGCCTGACCGCCTGCAGAACAACCCGATCTGTCCTCGCGTACTGCCGTGCAACCACGCACCTGACCGGACCAACCCATGCCCCGCCCCCTCCGCCTGCTGATGATCTTCGCCGCGTGCACGCTGGTTTGCGGCGTCGCCGCCCTCGCGTTTGTCGTGTCCACCGGGCGCGTTCCCCGCGGCACGGCGCAATTGCCCGAGCAGGCCATGGCCAACCTGTCCATCCCCGCCTTCACCGCGACCGATCAGGACAACAAACCCGTCGACCGCACCCTGCTGCTGGGCAACGTCACCATCGTCGGCTTCGTCTTCACCAACTGCCCGCTGGCGTGCCCGAACATGACCTTCCAGATGTCCAAGCAGCAGCAGGCGCTCAAGGACACCCCGGTGCGACTGCTGAGCCTGAGCCTCGACCCCGCCAACGACACCCCGGCAGTCCTGAAGGCTTACGGCGAGCAGTACGGGGCCGACTTTTCCCGCTGGACGCTGGCGACCGCACCACCCGGCGTCACCCGCAAGATCCTCGGCGAAGACCTCAAGATGCACGTCGCCGAGGACGCCGGCATGCAACTGACCACCAAAGCCGGCCAGCAGATGAACAACATCCAGCACCCGCCCCACCTGTTCCTGATTGGGCCCGATGCCCGCGTGCTGGGCCTCTACAACGCCAATCACGGCGAGGACATGGTCCGCCTGACCTCCGACGCCCGCCAGGCCGCACAACGCCGCGCGGGCCGCTGAACACCGGCCCGCTGAGCATGTCCGCCGCGTCGCCCGACTCCTGACGCTGACGGGCCCATACTCAAGCCCCCCCCAAAATGACACGCGGCCCGTGGGATGAACCTACGGACCGCGGTGGAGTCAGGCAGGGCTGTTCAAACCCCGAATCGGGGCAGGAATCAGTTGACGCTCTTGCCGGAGCAGGAGCTCTTGCCGGAGCAGGAACCGGCCGCCTTGGCCTCGCCGGAGCACGCGGCCTTGTCGGCCTTGGCAGAGCCGGCGCAGTCGCTCTTGGCGGCGCCGGAGCAGCCCTCCTTCTTGGCGTTGTGGCAAGCCTCACCCTTGGAGCAGGTCTTGCCCTCGGAACAGGCCTTCTCGCCGCTGCAGGCGCCGACCTTGGTCTCAGTCGCGGACACCTCGGCTCGGTTGGCATTGCAGCCAACCAGCAGGCCGGCAGCGCAGATCAAGGCGATGGGGGCAAAGCGGGACAGATTCTTCATAGCTCGCTTCCTTGTGGGATTTGGCGTTTTCGTCGAGTTCCCAGCAGATGCCCGGCCACACACCTGAGCGACACCAAAGGCTGGGACTTTCACGGGGGACTATACGGCGTGCCTGCCGGAAGGGTTCACACAATCAAGGTCCGAGAACCACTCCTGAACTGCGGCCTAACGGCCCGGCCGCGCAGTTGACAGATCAGTTGGCAGCCGGGGCAGAACCGCCGGAGCGGACCTTCTTGGCGAAGGCGGTGCGCTTGTCGGCGATCTTGCGACGCTTGGAAGCGCCGCCGCCGATTTCCGGACCTTCCTCGGCACCAACGAACTGGATCACGCACAGTTCGCCGCCGTCGCCCACGCGGTGACGGCCGAGCTTGATGATGCGGGTGTAGCCGCCGGCGCGATCGCGGAAGCGGGGCACCACATTGTCAAACACGTGCTTGACCAGCTTGGGGGCCTTGCGGAGCTCGCCGTAGCGGTTCCGCTCAACCTCGCTGCTCTTGGGGATGTCAAAGAACTTGCTGGCCCGGTCGGCCAGATCCTGCACGGAGGCCTTCTCAGCCTCATCGGGCTTCTTGGAGAGATACAGCCACTCGAAGCCGTGCCGGTCCCAGCCGAGCTTGGCGATGACCTGGCGGCGAGAGTGCAGACCGCCCTTCTTGGCGGTGGTGATCAGCTTCTCCACGAAGGGCTGCACCGCCTTGGCGCGGGGGATGGTGGTGGTGATCTGGCCGTGCTCGAGCAGCGAGCAGGCAAGGTTGCGAATGGTGGCCAAGCGGTGGGCCGTCGTGCGGCCGAGCTTGTAGCCGGCTTTTCCGTGACGCATGGTGCGTTCTCCGCGATAAGGCTCGGGGAAGCCGAGTGATGGAATGTCGGGCGTACGCCCAGTCCTCCCGGAACTCCCGGAAGGGATCGAGGATAGGCGCCGTCGCCGACCTCGGTTGAATCGGCAGGTTCGGGCCTTCACCCGACCTGCCGGAGACTGTTAGCGGACGGCCAAAGGCTCATCCGCAGCAGATGCTTCAGGCGGTCACGGGCTGGAACCCGGCCGGCAGGGTCATGCCCAGCGTGAGACTCATGTCCTCGAGCTTGCGCTTGACCTCGCGCAGGCTGGTGCGGCCGAAGGCGCGGACCTTGAGCAGGTCGGCATCGGTCTTGGTGACCAGCTGGTGGACGTAGAGGATGCGGGCCGACTCCAGGCAGTTGCTGGCGCGGACCGAGAGGTCCAGATCGGAAAGGTTGCGGTTGAGCTTGCGGAACAGCTCCTCGTTGGCCGGATCGGGAACGGCGACGGCGCCGACCGACGCGGTGGCCTCGCCGATCTCGGCGTTCTGCAGGAAGACGTTGAGGTGCTTGCGGAGAATCTTGGCCGCCTCGACCAGCGCCATATGCGGCACGACCGTGCCGTTCGTCCAAATCTCCATCACCAGCTTGTCGTAGTTGGTCTTCTGACCGACGCGGGTCTCCTCAACCGCAAAACGCACGCGCTGCACCGGGGAGTACGAAGCATCGACGTTGATCACGCCGATCTCCTGATCCTCAGCGGTGCTGGCCGCCTCAGCCGCCGGCACATAGCCGCGACCGCGCTTGACGTTCATCTCCAGTTCGAACTGCACCTTGTCGGTGAGCGTCGCCAGAACGAGGTCCTTGTTGAGCACCTTGATGGCCGCGTCGCCCTCAAGCATGTCGGCGACAACCTCGCCGGGGCCCTGAACGGCGACCCGAAGCGTCTTGCCCTCGGGGGGCAGTTCGGCCTCGGCCATCACCACCAGGGACTTGACGTTGAGGATGATGTCGGTCACGTCTTCAAGCACGCCGGGAAGCGTGGAGAACTCGTGGCTGGCGCCCTTGATCTTCACGTTGGTGACCGATGCCCCCTCCAGCGAGGAGAGAAGCACGCGCCGCAATGCATTGCCGATGGTGGTGCCGAAGCCGCGTTCAAACGGTTCGACGATGAACCGTCCGTACGTGTCGCTCTTGAACCGCGGGTCCGCGGTGATCCGGCTGGGAAGTTCCAAACCGCGCCACTTAATGCGCATGGCCAGTGTCCTTTGCTCGGCGGATGGGATGGTGGATCCGGGACGGCCCAGAAGCGGTGAATCGGGAAACAACGGCCTCCGCCGAGCCTGGCACGTCGTCCCTGCTGTCCGTCTGGGAAAACCGGCGAAGCGCGCTGGCGCCACGCCGGTGATGGTTCATTGCCTTCAAGCATCGCGCCCGCTGCAGCGGCTGCCGCTGCCACACGGCCTTACACGCGACGACGCTTGGTCGGGCGGCAGCCGTTGTGCGGCACCGGCGTGTGGTCCTCAACCGCGGTGATGCGGATGCCCGTACTCGTCAGGCCGTTGACGCAGGACTCACGCCCGGCGCCAGCGCCCTTGATGCGGACCTCGCACTCGGTCACGCCCAGCTTGCGGGCCTTCTGGCCGCAGTTCTCGCCCGCGCGGGTGGCCGCGAACGGCGTGCTCTTACGCGTGCCCTTGAAGCCGACGGTGCCCGCCGAGTCCCAGCACAGGGTCTCGCCGTTCATGTCGGTGATGGTGATCATCGTGTTGTTGTTGCTCGCCTTGATGTGAGCGATGCCGCGAACAACATTCTTGCGGACCTTCTTGACCTTCTTGCCCATAGTCGTTTTCCGATCTGCTCAGGCGGCCAGTCGCACGCGGAGGGCCAAGCCCTCCGGATGCCCCAGTGCCGAATGCAATCAGCCCTTGACGCCTTTCTTGCCGGCCACCGTCTTGCGACGGCCCTTGCGGGTACGCGAGTTGCTCCGCGTCCGCTGCCCGCGAACCGGCAGCCCCTTGCGGTGACGCTCGCCCCGGTAGGAGCGGATGTCCTTCAGACGCTGCACGTTCTGGCCCACCTGCCGGCGGAGCGCACCCTCAACCAGGTACGAGCCGTCGATGATCGCGTTGATGCGGGCGAGCGACTGCTCGTCCACGTCCTTGGCGCGGGCCTCCGGGTCAACCTGAGCCTCGGCCAGGATGTCCTTGGCGAACTTCGGGCCGATGCCGTGGATGTACTGCAGGGCGAAGTAGATCTTCTTGCCCTCCGGAATGTCGATACCAGCAACACGCGCCACGTTTGGACTCCTGAACCTCTCAGACACCGGCCGTCGGCATCAGCCGGCGAACGGACCATTTTCCTACAGCACCCGCCGCCTTGCCCCCCTCACGCTCAACCCATGCGGCCCCCGCTGCTCCCCGCCCGGCGGGAATCAGCCCTGGACCTGCTTGTGCTTCGGATCTGCCTTGCAGATCACCCGCACCTTGCCCTTGCGACGGACAATCTGGCAATCCTTGCAGATACGCTTGACGCTGGCCCGAACCTTCATGGAACACCTTCTCTTTTACAGTTGATCAAAAGCGGAGGGGATTCTAGACGCACTGCCCGACTCAGGCCAGTACCGAAAGGCCTTTCCTGCCACCCTCCCCGTCCGCCCCCCACCATCACCCGCCCGCTGCCGCCTTCACTCCCCCCGATTCACCTAACGCCGCCCTACTGCACCGACACGGCTCAGTGCCGAAACGTGATGCGGGCCTTGCTCAGGTCATACGGGCTCATTTCCACCGTGACCCGATCGCCCGGCAGAATGCGGATGTAGTTCATCCGCATCTTCCCTGAGACGTACCCCAGCACCACCACGTCATTGGGCAGCTTCACACGGAACATCGCGTTCGGCAGCGCTTCCACCACCGTTGCTTCCATCGTCAACTTGTCATCACTCTGCTTGGGCATGGTCGCTCCACCGCACCGAATTCTCACCCCGACCTGATCGACGGTTTACATTGCTCCGCCGCGGGAGGACTGGATCCGCGGCCCCTTGCCGTCCTCCCCGGTGAGGAAGCCGGCATAGTTCCGCATCAGCAGGTTGGCCTCAACACGCTGGATGAAATCCAGAACCACCGACACCACGATCAGCAGGCCGGTGCCGCCGAGGAACTGCGTCACCATCATGTCAACCCCGAGCTGGCGGCTGATGACCATCGGGAGAATGGCAATCGCCGACAGGAAGGCGGCGCCCACATAGGTGATCCGCTCCATCACCGCCTCGAGGTACTCGGCGGTGCGCGGACCGGGACGCAGACCGGGGATGAACGAGCCGTGCTCCTTGAGCTGCTTGGCCATCTCCTCGGGATTGAACTGAACGGTGATCCAGAAGTAGCTGAAGAAGTAGATCAGCAGCACCTCACCCAGCACATAGACATACTCGCCGTAAGCGAACTGGTCATTCAGCCAGGAGAACGTGCGGGCCCAGAAGCCCGTCACCTCGGCGCTTCCGCCGGTGGCCGTGTTGAACAGCAGATTGAACACGACCGACGGGAAGATCATAAGCGAGCTGGCGAACACCACCGGCATCACGCCGGAGTGGTTCACACGCAGCGGCAGGTAGCTCCGCTGCCCGCCGAAGACCTTGCGGCCGCGGGTGTGCTTGGCCTGCTGCACCGGAATGCGCCGCTGGGCGACAGTCATCAGCACGGCGCCCGCCGTCACCACCACGAAGCCGAGAATCAGCGAAAGCAGGCCGAGATAGCCCATCTTCTCCGCCGGGTTGGCCGGGTCGAAGTTGTTGACGATCCAGGTGATCGCCGTCGGCATCTGAGTGAGAATGCCGGCCATGATGATCATCGACACGCCGTTGCCAATGCCGTACTTGTCAATCTGCTCGCCAAGCCACATCAGGAAGACCGTGCCGGCCGTGAGTGCTGCGATTGAAACCACCCACCACAAAGGCGTCACCGACCACTCGGCATACACCAGCCCGCGAACGTTGATGTACTGCAGCCAGCCGTAGCCCTGGATGAGGCACAGGCCGATGGTCGCGTACCGCGTCCACTCCATGATCTTCTGGCGGCCCGTCGGGCCCTCTTCCTGCAGCTTTTTGAGCCTCGGACTGACCGTCGTCAGCAACTGGAAGATGATCGATGCGGAGATGTACGGCAGCACACCAAGGCCGAAGATCGTCGAGTGCGAGAATGCTGCACCCGAGAACATGCTGATCATGGTCGCCAGTTGATCGAACGTGGACCCGTCCTGCTGGTTCAGCGAGGCGCTCAGCGCCTCCTGATTCACTCCCGGCAGGGGGATCCAGTGGCCGATGCGGAAAACCGCCAGCATACCCAGAGTGAAGAGGATCTTGTTCCTCAACTCCGGAATCCTGGCGATGTTGCCGAAGCCCTTGAAGATCGACTCGAACATGCGGTGCGGATCCGTTTGACTCACGACCGGCGGGAAGGCCCGCCACCAACCTCACGACACCCGCCCCCCCGGCGATCCCTCCCCCACTCTCACCGGGCCAAGCCCGCCGAAACCAAGCCCGCCGATGGTAGGCCTTCATCATCCCCCCCCCCTGCAATCCGAGCTCGGCCTCACCCGGAATACTCCGGATTGCCCGAAAAAACAAACGGGCGCGGCTCTGAACCGCGCCCGTGGTGTGTGCATCATCAGCCCATCGCCAAGCGGATCACTCCGCCGCCGGAGCGGCCGCCTTGGCCTTCTCGCCGCCAGCCTTGCGGCCGCGCTTGAGCTTCTTGGTCAGGTTCTTCGGGCTGCGGTCCTCGCTGTTGCGATCGATGCCGCGGGCCTTGTCCCGGCGGGTGCCGGTCTCATTCACCGAGCCGCCGGCGGCCAGCACGTGCTTGCGGGCCGTGTCCGTCACGCGGGAAACATTCAGGGTCAGCTTCACGCTCAGGGCCTTGTTGTCGCCCAGATCGCCCAGAATCTTCACGTCGCGGCTGTCGTCACGAACCAGGCCCGCCTTCTGCAGAGAGGCAACATCGACCGTGCCGCCGGACTTGAACGCCGGGTGCGACACGATGTCACGCAGGTTCACTGTCCAGAACTCGGTCGTGAATCGCACGTTGCTGAAGCCGTACTTGCGGATGCGGCGGAACAGCGGCATCTGGCCGCCTTCGAACGCCTTCTTCCGGGCGGTGCCCGAACGCGAACCCGCGCCCTTCTGGCCGCGGCCGGAGGTCTTGCCGCTGCCCGAGCCGCGCCCGCGGCCCACACGCTTGCGGGCCTTGTAGCTTCCGGCCTTCGGGGTGACTTCGTGAATCATCATGGCTGGTCGTCCTGTGTCATCCGGCCTGTGCGAGCGGCCGGCATCAGCGTTCGTCGGTGTTCAAGTCAACGGGCAAAGAGTCAAACGAGGGCCGGCTCACTTGCTGGCCGGAGCCGGAGCGTCGCCGGCGGGAGCTGCCGGTGCATCACCGGCCGGACCGCCGGGGCCACCCGGGCCACCGCCGCGCGGGCCACGCCCGCCGGGGCCGCCAGGACCACGGCCGCCGCGCCCGCCACGACCACGGTCGTTGCCCAGCGTGTTGACCGGACCCTTGGGCTTGTCGCCCTTGCGGGCCGCCGGGGCGAAGGCCTTGCCGGCCTCGATCTTCTTGGCGATCTCCGTCTCCTCCAGCGTCTGGCGGCGGAGTTCGCCGACCAGCGAGGGAGAGCGAAGCTGCGAAACCGCGTCAAACACGGCCTTGAGAACATTCTGCGGGTTGGTGGACCCGTAGCACTTGGTCAGGCAGTCCTGAATGCCAGCCAGATCCAGCACGGCACGAACCACGGTGCCGGCCACCACGCCGGTACCGGGGGCGGCGGGAATCAGCCGCACCTTGGCGCTGCTGAAGCGGCCTTCCACCTCGTGGTGGATGGTGGTGCCGATCCGCTCGACCTTGACCATGTTCCGCTGGCCGTCCTTCTGAGCCTTCTCGACCGCGTTGGGCACTTCGATGCCCTTGGCGTAGCCGAAGCCGACCTCGCCGTTGCGGTTGCCGACGACCACCAGGGCGCCGAAGGAAAACCGGCGGCCACCCTTAACGGTGGCGGACGTGCGATACACGCCGATGGTCGTGGACTCAATACTGGACTTTTCGTCGAGCATCTCAGGCATTGGTCGTTTCTCTTTCCGCGGGGCGATCAGCCGCCCCGGTGGCTGATGCGGGCCGAAGCCCGCGATTGGTCAGAACTTCAGGCCTTCTTTGCGGGCAGCGTCGGCAAGGGCCTTCACGCGGCCGTGGAACTTGAAACCGCCGCGATCAAACTTCACATCCTTCACGCCCTTGGCCAGCGCCCGCTTGGCGACCAAGGCGCCCACAGCAGCAGCGGCCGCGCTGTTGCCGGTCTTCTCCAGCTTCACGTCCTTGTCCATCGTGCTGGCGGCGGCGATGGTGGTACCCGCCAGGTCGTCGATGACCTGGGCGTAGATGTGATTCAGGGACTTGTAGATGCTCAGCCTCGGCTGGGAGGGCACACCGATCACCCGCTTGCGGATGCCCGTGTGCCGACGCTGCCGGCGAACCACCTTGTGCTTGGCCTTGTCCATTTGGAGTCTCTTTCAGACGCGTGCGTGTGCGGGGGAGCGAAAACGGGTCAACCGGGCGACCTGCATCAGGCGGTGCCGAAGGCCTTGCCGGCCTTGCGCTTGATGACCTCTTCCTTGTACTTGATGCCCTTGCCGTTGTACGGCTCGGGCTTGCGGACGGCCCGCATGTCCGAGGCAAACTGGCCGACGGCCTTCTTGTCCGGGCCGGCGACGGTGACGACGTTCTTGTCCACCGTCACCTTCACGCCCGCGGGAATCGTCATCATGATCGGGTTCGCGAAGCCGACCACCAGCTTCAGCGTGGTGCCGCTGACCGTCGGGGTCCAGCCCACGCCCACCACTTCCATGACCTCGGTGTAACCCTTCGTCACGCCCTCGATCATCCCGGCGATCAGGGCACGGGTCGTGCCCCACAACGCCCGAACCTCGCGGTTCTCGCCGTGCTTGGCTTCATCGATGCTGCAGACGACGGTCTTGCCGCCGTCCTCCAGCTTCACCTGAACCTCGGGCTTGTGCGTGAAGGACAGCTTACCCAGCGGGCCCTCAACGTTCACAGTCAGGTCCTTGACGGCGACCTTGACCTTGTCCGAAACCGTGATGCTCTTGCGACCGATACGCGACATGGCTGTCTCGCTGCGTGAAGTGTCCTACTGACCATCGAGCCCGTGCCCGAACCACCCGCCCGCTCCGTTGACCCTCCCCTGGTCACCCCACCCGGCCACCGCCCATCGTCACTCGACGATGCACAGCAGTTCGCCGCCGACCTTCTCCGTGCGGCACTTGCGATCCGACAACACGCCCTTGGACGTGCTGACCACGCAGATGCCCAGGCCCTGCAGGGGGCGGGGGAGCTCGTCGACCTTGCGGTAGACGCGGCAGCCCGGCTTGCTCTGGCGGACCACGCGATGAATCACGTGCTCGCCGCGAGGGCCGTACTTGAGCTTGAGCTTCAGCTTACCGCCGCGCCCGTCCTCCACCACGTCAAAGCCGTCGATGTAGCCCTCGTCGCGAAGGACGGAGGCGATGCCGCGGCACACGTGGGAGTTCACGCAATCCACACTCTTGGCCTTGTTGGCCAGGGCGTTGCGGATACGCGTCACCATGTCGGAAATCGGATCGTTGATCGCCATTGGTCGGTCTCGTCGGTCGTTGCTGACTGCGGCCCAGGGCCGGTTGTCTGTCTGTTGCTCGCCGCCGGCTGTCGGCGGAGAGCCCATCCGCTTACCAGCTGGCCTTGCGCATCCCGGGGATCTTGCCCTCAAGCGCCAGCTTGCGGAGCATGATGCGGCTGATGCCGAACTTGCGGTACACGCCACGGGCCCGGCCGGTCAGTTGGCACCGGCGAACCTTCCGGGTGGAAAACTTGGGCGTGCGCTGGCTCTTGTTGAACTGAGCGGTGGTGGCCATGGGTGGGGGTTCCGTCGTTGAATCCGGTGGTCGTTCTCTTGCGGTGCTGCCTGATTACTTCTTCTTTTCCTCGGGCTTGCGGAAAGGCATGCCCAGCTCAGCCAGGATGAACTTGCTGAGCTCCGGCGTGCTGTTCCGGAAGCCGATCGAGATGTTCATGCCGTGGGTGAAGGTCACCTCCGCCATGTTGATCTCGGGGAACACGCCCTGCTCGGTGATGCCGCAGGCATAGTTGCCCTGCTTGTCGAAGGCCTTGTCGTTCAGGCCCCGGAAGTCCTTGATACGGGGGCACGCCAGGTTGATGAACCTGTCGAGGAAGTGCCACATCCGGTCACGACGCAGCGTCACCATCGCCGCAGTCTCGGCGCCCTCGCGAACCTTGAAGTTCGACACGCTCTTCTTGGCCTTGGTGACAACCGGCTTCTGGCCGGCCACCTTGACCATCGTGTCCAGAACAGTCGTCTTCACGTTCGGGGGCAGCTTGTTGTTCTCAAGGTGCCGGCCCATGTTCACGTTCAGAACGATCTTGTCCAGACGCGGCTGCTGCATCGGGTTGCCCAGGCCGAACTTTTCGGCCACCGCCTGACGCACGTGGGTCTTGAATCGCGTCTGAAGACGCGGCTCAACCCTCGGCTCCTGGTCGGCGGTCGGCGCGCCGCTCTTGCCCTTGGAGGACTTGGCGCCCTTCTCGGCCGCGTCCGCCTTGGCCTTGGCCGCGGCGGCCTTGGCCTTCGCGGCCTTCTCGGCCTTCTCAGCGTCCGTCGGCTTGCTCTGCTGGTTCTTCTTCTCTTCGGCCATGGTTCAGATCCGCTGTCTGCTGCGTGGAGCGATCGTTGAGATTACTTCTTCTTGGCCGGAGCGACCGGCCCCTTGGCGTTAGCGAGTTCCTTGCCGCCGCGAGCGGCGACCCGGACCTTGCTGCCGTCAGCCTTCACCGCGAAGCGCACGCGGGTGGCCTTGCCGTCAACCTCGGGGCTGACGTTGCTGATGTGAATCGGCGCTTCCTTCGTGATGATGGCGCCCTGGGGCACGGTGCGGGTGGGCCGCATGTGCTTGGTCACCAGGTTGACACCCTTCACGTACACACGATTGTTCTTGGTGTCCACGCGAAGGATCACGCCCTTGGCGCCCTTATGGTCGCCGCTGGTCACGATCACGCTGTCACCGGTACGAACGTGGCGAGCCATAGTCAGACCACCTCCGGAGCGAGGGACACGATCTTCATGTAGTTGCGGTCGCGAAGCTCGCGAGCAACGGGGCCGAAGATGCGGGTGCCCTTGGGGTTGCCGTCGTCCTGGATCAGGACGACCGCGTTGGAATCAAACTTCACGTACGAGCCGTCGGCGCGACGCGTCGGCTTGGTGGTGCGGACCACCACCGCCTTGGACATGTCGCCGGCCTTCACGTCAGCCCCGGGCAGGGCCTTCTTGATCGACACGTAGACCTTGTCGCCCACGCCCGCCACGCGACGCGTGAACTTGCCGGTCGCCGTCGAGCCGCCGTACACGCGGATCACATAGGCGATCTTGGCGCCCGAGTTGTCCGCGACTTCGCACCTGGTTTCCTGTTGGATCATGGTGTGTTCCTCCGCCTTGCTCCGTCCCGATCCGGCTGCTCCGGATCAGACCGGCTCAGGCCTTGGCCCCCTCCTGAGCGGGCGCCGAGACGCCCTCGAACTTCATGGCTGCGCCGCGGCGGACGATCCGCACGAGTTTCCAGCTCTTGGTCTTGCTGATGGGCCGGCACGGCGCGACCTCAACCAGGTCGCCGTTGCGGCTCTCGTTCTTCTCATCGTGAACGTGCAGGACCGTCCGCTTGCGGATGATCTTGCCGTACTTGGGGTGGGTCTGGTCATTGGCCACAACGACCTTGCGGGTCTTGCTGCGGGCGTCGCTCTCAACGATGCCGATCCGGGTCGCCGGGGCCTTGATGGTGCTGCTGGTCGTGGTCATGGGTTTCTCCCGCGGTGGGATGCGTGTGTGCCGGTGACGCGTCAGGCCTTCTTGCCGGCCGTCGCACGGGCGCGGGCGTTCTGCTCGGTCAGCAGACGGGCAATGTCCTTGCGAATCTTGCGGAATTGAGAGGTGTCCTCCACCTTCTCGGTGACCGCCTGGTTGCGGAGCTGGAAGAGCTTCTCGCGAAGCCGCTTGAGCTCCACGCCCACTTCCTCGCTGGTCAGTTTCTTGACTTCGGCACCCGTCATTGGCTGATTCCTTGCTTGCCTCGTGAACTGCTGGCTTGCCCGCCCCCGTCATCCCCGACCTGATCACACTGCGATGCGGCGACGAACCATCCGGCACTTGACCGGCATCTTCATGGCCACGCGGGTCATGGCCTGGCGGGCCACCGCGTCGGTCACGCCGGCGATCTCGAAGAGCATCGTGCCGGGACGGATACGCGCCGCCCAGTATTCCACATCCGCCTTGCCGGTACCCATTCGGGTTTCCAGCGGCTTCTTGCTGATCGGCTTGTCCGGGAAGACGCGGATGAACAGCTTGCCCTCACGCTTGAGGAAGTGCTGCGCCGCGATGCGGCCCGCCTCGATCACGCGGCCCGGCAGCCAGGAGGACTCCAGGCTCTGCAGACCGTAGTCACCGAAGGCGACGTAGTTCCCCTTGGTGGCCTTGCGCGGGCGCACGTTGCGCTGCTCTTTCCGGAACTTGACTCGCTTGGGCATCAAAGGCATGCGTCACACTCCAACGTCAGACAAACTCGATCCGCCCCCCCCGCTTCCACTGCCACCCTCCCCGATTCCGATCACCGACGGCCACGGGCCTTGGTGCGGGTGCCGGCCGCCAGCGGCTCGGCGGTCTGCGTCTTGGCTTCAGCCTCGTACAGACCCTTGAAGATCCACACCTTCACACCGATGGCGCCGTAGCTCATGAACGCCTCGGCAAAGCCGTAGTCGATGTTGGCCTGCAGCGTGCTCAGGGGCAGCGAGCCGAGGCGAACGTCGATCGTGCGGCTCATTTCGGCGCCGCCCAGGCGGCCGGCCAGAACAATCCACACACCCTTGCCGCCGGCCCCCATCACCGCCTCACCCTTCATCTTGGCCGCACGGCGGAAGGCCATGCGCTTGCGGAGCTGCTCCGCGACTCCCTCGGCCACCAGCTGCGCGTCCAGATCGGGGTTCTTCACCTCGATGATCGAGATCGCGACCTTGCGGCCGGTCATGTACTGCAGCTCTTCGGTGATCCGCTCCACCTCGGCGCCCTTGGGGCCGATGACCAGACCCGGACGGGCGGTCTTGAGGATGACCTTGAGCTCCTCGCGCGTCCGCTCGATGTGCACGTCGCTCACGGCGGCGTACGGCGGCTTGCGGTTGAGCCGCTGATCGATGAACTTGCGGATCTTGTAGTCTTCCACAAGCAGCTCGGCGAACAGCGCCTTGGGGGCGTACCAGCGCGAGCGGTGGGGCTCGGTGATGCCGACTCGGAGCCCGTATGGATGTGTCTTTTGTCCCATGTGCTCGTCCGTTTCGATCAGTCGTTCCCGGGTGCTTCTCAGACCCGAGAGTGTTTGCTCAGTGCTCGCCGCCGGCGCTCCGCCGGGGCCCGGTGTCCGTCGCCGTCGCTCAGTCCTTCTCGGCCAGCGCCACGGTGATGTGCGTCATTCGCTTGTAGATGCGGTGCGCCCGGCCGCGGTCCTTCTGGTTGAACCGCTTCATCCGGGGGCCGTCGTCCGCGGCGCTCTCGGAGACCACCAGCTTCTCCACGTCCGCCTCCGCCGCCATGGCGTCGTCGTACGCAGCCGCCAGGGCCTGCTTCACATCCACCGCAGCCCGCTTGATGTTGAACGTCAGCAGGTTCTGGGCGGTCAGGTAGTCCTTGCCGCGGATCAGATCCGTCAGCAGCTTGGTCTTGCGCGGGCTGCCACGCTCGAACCGGAAGCGGCACTCGAACTTGGCGATCTTGCCCACCGGCACGCTCAGGGCGGCGGCCAGCTTCTTCACCTGGGCCGCCTTGCAGCGGGGGTGATCGTTGCCGCGCATCCAGTTGCGGACAGCGCTCTGCGCCTTCTCCGCGTTGCCCAGGCCCTTGCCCGGCTCAACCACCGCTTGTGCCAGCGTGGCGACATCCACGCCCTTTTCCTGGGCAATCTTCGTCAGCTTGTTTCCGGCAATCCGCACGGCTTGGCTCCTGCTGCTACACGCTCGAACCCGCCCCCATCCGACCCCGCCCGCTACTCCAAGGGCTTACTTCTTCCCGGCCGGAGCAGCGCCCTTGGCGCCGTCGGCGATGCCTTCCTTCTTGTTGGTGTGGCCCTTGAAGGTGCGAGTCTGGCTGAACTCGCCCAACTTGTGGCCCACCATGTCCTCGGTCACGAACACGTCCAGGAAGGCCCGGCCGTTGTGCACCTTGAAGGTATGGCCCACGAACTCCGGCACGATCGTGCAGGCGCGGCGCCAGGTCTTCATGGGCTCCTTCTTGCCCATCTGGTTCAGCTTCTCCACCCGGCGGTAGAGACGCTCGTCGACGTACGGACCTTTCTTCAGGCTGCGGCTCATGGTGTCCTCGACTGCTGTCTGACTGGCTTGCTCTTGCCCGTTCGCTCAGATGGGTTACTTCACCTGGCCGTAACGCTTGCTCACGCGACGGCGGATGATCAGCTTGCTGCTGTGCTTGCGGGGGTTCCGCGTCCGGCCGCCCTTGGCCAGCACGCCCGTGGGGCCACACGGCGGACGGTTGCCCTTGCTGCGGCCCGAGCCGCCGCCCAGCGGGTGGGCGTTGTGGCTCTTGGCGACGCCGCGGGTGATGGGCCGACGGCCCAGGTGCCGCATGCGACCGGCCTTGCCCCAGCGGACGTTCTGCTGATCGGGGTTGCCGACCTCGCCGATCGTCGCACGGCAGTCCACCGACACCATGCGCATTTCGCCCGAGGGCAGCATGATCGTCGCGTAGCGGCCTTCCTTGTTCATCAGCCGGGCGTACATGCCGGCCGAGCGGCAGATCTGCCCGCCCTTGCCGGGCTGCAGCTCCACGCAGTGCACCGCCAGGCCGGTGGGGATGAGCTTCAGCGGCATGTTGTTGCCGGTCTTGGGCTCAACCGCCTCGGTCGCCGACGACTGAATCTTCTGGCCGACCTGCAGACCGACCGGAGCGATGATGTACCGCTTCACGCCGTCGGTGTACTTGACCAGCGCGATGTGCGCCGTGCGGTTCGGGTCGTACTCGATGCCCACCACCTCGCCCACGATGCCGTCGCGGTCGGCGCGACGGAAGTCGATCAGGCGGTACTGCCGCTTGGCGCCGCCGCCGCGACCGCGAGAGGTGATCTTGCCGCTGTTGTTGCGGCCGCCCGTCTTGGGCAGCGGACGCAGCAGCGACTTCTCCGGGGAGAACTTGGTCACCTCGGCATTGAGGTTCACCGAGCTGAAGCGGCGCCCGGCGCTGGTCTTGTCGTAAATGCGGATGGGCATGTTCGTCTCTTTGTGAAAGACCTTCTCAGGCCGCCGGGCGATGCTCGGCGACCCTCGGGCCTCAGAACATCTCGATCTTCTCGCCGGCCTTCACCTTCACCACGGCCTTCTTGTGGATGCGGCCCTCAGACAGGCCGAAGCGGGTCCGACGATCGCGGTCCTTGCCCACCGAAGCGTTCACGGACTCGACCTTGACCTTGTACAGCGACTCGACCGCCGCCTTGATCTGGTCCTTGCTGGCGCGGACGTCAACCTCGAAGGCATACTGGTTGAGCTCGTTGCTCAGGTATGTGCTCTTCTCGGTGAGCAGCGGACGCTTGATCACATAGGAGAGATCCATGCTCACTTCGCCTCCTTCTTCGCCTTGGCGGGCTTGGCCGGCTTGGCCGGCTTCTCAGCCCGGGCCTTGGGAGCCTTGGCCGCAGGAGTCGCAGCGGCCGCGCCCTTGGGCGATACCTTTGCGTCCTTGCCGGTCTGCGAGGACGGGCCGGTGAGCCACGCCTGCAGTTCCTGCTTGCCGATCACCAAATAGCGGTGGTTCAGCAGCTCGAAGCAGTTCAGCTGCTCGGGCCGGCACAGCGTCACGCTGTCCAGGTTCCGGGCCGCCAGCCGCAGGTTCTGCTCTTTGTCGTTGACCGCCAGCAGGGCCGTCTTATCCACCTTCATCGCCTCGAGCATCGTCACCAGCTCGCGCGTCTTGGCGGCGCCCATGCTCAGCTCGTCCACCACCCGCACCTCGTTGTCCACCAGCTTGGCCAGCAGAGCGTTGCGGTTGGCCTTGCGGCGCATCTTCTTGGGCATGTCCAGGCGGTAGTCCTCGCGGGTCCGCTTCTTGCTGTGGGCGTGAGCGCCACCGCGGAACAGCGGAGCGTTCTTGTCGCCGTGACGGGCGTTGCCCGTGCCCTTCTGCTTGTAGAGCTTGCGGCTGGAGCCTTCGACTTCCTTGCGGCTCAGGGTCCGCGAGGAGCCCTGGCGAAGGTTCGCGTGGTAGCGAACGTAAGCCTGCTTCAGCAGTGCGTGATTGATCGACCCACCAAGGGCCTGCTCGTCGATGGTCAGCTTCCCGACCTCGGAGCCTTGCTTGTTATAGACGGGGACTTCCATGCAGTCTGCTCTCGTCTGGACGCCTTCGTGAACGCCGGAGCGTTCTTCGTGATCCTCCGGGTTGTCCGCCGGAACACATCCGGGGGCCGGGAGGCTCGCTTTGCCCTCACCGCTTGGTCCCAATCGCCCCGGAAGGGGCCACGGATGTCTCCATCCGCGGGACCGAGTCGGCTCAGACTCGGCATCGGCCCGGAACCTGGCAATCGGTCCCGTGCCTGGTTGGTTGTGTGCGTCCGGCGGTTGTCTTGCGACCCTTCCGGACCCGTGGGCCGCTTTGCCTGCGGCCTACGGACAGTTCTTCACCGACCCGCCCGCCGCCGTCGCGAGCATCCCTCCCCACCCCTCACCGCACGCGGCACGTGCGGCGTTGTTCTTCCCCCCATCGTCTCAGGCCTTTGCCTTCTCGGCCTGCTTCTTGGCCTTGGTCTTGTACAGCCGGATCGACGGCCGGACCATCACCATGCCGCGAGCCGGACCGGGCACCGCGCCCTTGATCAGCAGCAGGCCGTTCTCGGCGTCCACCCGGACCACATCCAGCGACCGGCAGGTGACACGCACGTGGCCCATGTGGCCGGCCATCCGCTTGCCCTTCTTCAGACCACCGCCGTAACCGCGGTTGGAGCACAGCGAGCCGATCGAGCCCGGGGAGCGGTGCTTCCGCTCGGTACCGTGGCTGGCGAACATGCCCTTGAAGTGGTGCCGCTTCATCGTGCCCTGGAAGCCCTTGCCCTTGCTGATTCCGATGGCGTCGACGAAGGCAACCTTCTCGAACTCCGAAACCGTCAGCGTCTGGCCGAGGGTGAACTTGGCCGCCTCCTCCGCGGTGCAGCGGAACTCGCGGTGGTACCGCTTTGCGGCGGTGCCGGCCTTGGCGTCATGCCCGATCAGAGGCATGGTGCTGTTGCGGGGCTTGATCTCACCGAAGGCCAGCTGCACGGCGTCGTAGCCGTCCTTGGCCGCGGTCTTGATCTGCGTGACCACGCACGGGCCGAGTTGCACGACGGTCACGGGAACGCTCACGCCCTCGGCGGTGAACACCCGCGTCATGCCCAACTTGGTTCCCATCATCGTCGTCGCCATAGCTCACCTCAAAGTCGTCTTCGCCCCGCCCCAGCCACCACCCCCGCCACCCCTCCAAACAACATCGCCCGCTCAGCCCCCTTCAGGGCCCCGCGGGCGAGAAACGTCATGCCTTGATCTTGATGAACACGCCGGCCGGAACCACCAGGCGGTTGAGAGCCTCAACCGTGCGGGCGTTGGGCTCAACGATGTCGATCACACGCTTGTGCGTGCGGATCTCGAACTGCTCGCGCGACTTCTTGTCAATGAAGGGCGAACGCAGCACGGTGTACCGCTCGATCCGCGTCGGCAGCGGAATCGGACCGGCGACCTTCGCGTTGGTGCGCTTGGCGTGGTCGACGATCTCCTTCGCGGAGGCGTCCAGCGCCATGTGGTCGTACGCTTCCATCCGGATTCTGATCTTGCCGCCCGTCATGGTTGCCTCTGGACCTTTTCGCTGCCGACCCGGTCGCCGAATCGTGTCGGCGACCAACCTTCCGAAGACGAAGCACCGCACTTCGCCTCCTGCTGTTCCGACACAAGCCTGTCTTGCGACCGCTTGATCCTCCGCCGTCAGACGCTCGCCTTGCATGGCAAGCAGCGACGGAGCCACCAGCGCGCAACCGCGTTCCGGTGAGGGGGTGAAGGTTAACCACCCCAACCGCCGAGTCAAGCCCCGGGGACGATCCTCATCCCCCGAACACAAGCCGATTTTTGCACGTGAGGCCCTTGAACAGCAGGAACCAATTCATTGGGTCACCCTTCCGCCCATGTCCTTCGGCCCGCCGCGCAAACGCCGATTTCCCGCCGCCCATCGGTCGAGATATCCTATCAAAAGCCGTATACAGTTCACTTCCCGGACCCCGCCGCTCCGTCCGGTCGTACTGTTCCTTCGTCACACCATGAATGCCACACGATTTCGTGCTATCGCTCTCGCCTTTTTGGCTGCCTTTTCCACCATCTCCCCCTTCGGCTGGGCGCAAGTGACTTTGCCGACCGCCGCGTCACCCGCACAAAACCCTACTTCTCCGCCGGACCCCGCTCCGTCGCCCGCAGTCAACTCCATGAACCCTGGAGCAGTCGTGTTCGGCGGCGAGCCGTTGTCCATGCCCGAAGTTGGGCTCGTGATGAAGGTGCCGACCACGGCCAAGGCCACCGTCACCCAGATCGGCCCCAACGTGCAAGGCGTGGTCGACAACGCTGCCCCTCCGTTCATCACCACCATCACCACCCACCGCACTGAAGCCCTCGACGCCACCGTGGTCGACGTCGCCAACTTCATCCTCGCCCGCCTGAAGAACCTGGAAGTGCGGGGCGTCCGCGCCAGCCGACTCAACGACGGCCGCTTCTTCACCACCCAGGCCCTCGTCCGCACCGACCACACCCTGCTGTTCCCCGAGAACCTCGACATCACCATCGATCGCCAGCCCAACCTCAAACTCGCCGAAGTCACCGAGCCCGCCGAGCGGTTCTACTACGCCTTCCCGACGCAGGACGGCGAGATGGTCCGGGGCTACACCATCTTCCGCCCGATCCCCGGCCAGTTTGTCGTCATGGAGATGCTGACCTCCCGCGCCAAGTGGACCGAGGCCCGCTCCGCTTACGAGGTCATGGTTGCCACCACGCGATTCCAGGACACCGCCGCCCTGGCCAACTCCCGCCGCGACGCTGTGAACACCGCCGCCCGCTGGCTCAGCCAACTCACCCCGGGGGACTACCTCGCCGCCATGCCGGTCAACGCTGAGGGCAAGCCCGCCGAACAGTGGTTCCGCCTCGCCCGTCGCCTGCCGCCCGGCGCCAAGTCCGTAGCCGGCATCGACCCCCGCCAGACCTCCGACGGCTTTGAGGAGGTCGGCTTCCGCTCCGTTCGATTCTGGAAGGGCCGTCGCAGCGAAGTCGGCGGCGGCACAGCCACCGGGCGCGATGACCCCGAGGGCTTCCTCGTCCGCATCGAGGCCCGCATCCTCACCCCGCTGCCCGCCCCGGCTGCGGGCGAGGCCGGCCAGCCAGCAGCCCCCGGCCAGCCCGGCCAACCCGGTCTCCCGCCGGGCCGCCGCATGCGCGTCGTCGACACCATCTCCACCGCTTTCATGACCCCCGACCGCCAAGAAGAGTCCTGGCTCGTCCAAACCACCCTCCGCGACGGCGCAGGCCGGCAAACCTGGTCTGAAACCGGCGCCCGCCGGGGCGGCTCCATGCAGGTGGTCACCCAGGAAGGCAAGCGTCCGCCCCGCAACACCATCCCGCAGTTCATCGGCGACGGCTACATCACCCAGTTCGAGGTCCAACTCCTCCCCCGGCTGCTCGCCCGTGCCCAGTTGCACACCGACTTCGGCTTCTACGCCTGGCGATCAGACGCCGGCACACTCTCGCTGCGTCGCGAGTCGGTCACCCGCCAGCCCGGCGCCGGCGACGCCCTGATCGTCCGCACCCGCTTCCGCGACACCGACGAGCCCCAGGTGGGCATCTACGCCGCCAGGGGCGATCTGCTGAGCCTCACGCTTCCCGACGGCGCCGCCTGGGAACCAGCCACCCGACGAGATATCGTCGAACTCTGGACCGCCAAGGGCCTCCCGATCGACTGACCGCCATCCGTCAGACCCCTCGCCCCCACCCCACCCGACCGCCGCTCCACGCTCAAGCACCCACCGCATGGCCACCCACCGCCTGATCTCCGCCGCCGCCACACCGGAAGAGGAGCCCATCAACTGGTCCCTCCGCCCCACCCGCATCGGCGAGTACATCGGCCAGAGCGACCTGCTCCAGCGCCTCTCCATCGCCATCTCCGCGGTCCAGGCCCGCAAAGAGCCTCTTGAGCACGTGCTGCTGCACGGCCCCCCCGGCCTGGGCAAAACCACCCTCGCCCACGTCATCGCCCAGGAGATGGGCACCAAGGTCTACACCACCTCCGGCCCCGCCCTCACCCGGGGCACCGATCTGGTCGCCGCCCTCACCCGCCTGGGCCCCGGCGACATCCTGTTCATTGACGAAATCCACCGCCTCCCCATCGCGGTCGAGGAGTTCATCTACCCCGCGATGGAGGACTTCCGCATCGACGTCCCCGTCGACTCTGGCCTGCACGCCAAGACCGTCCAGATCCAACTCAAGCCCTTCACCCTCATCGGCGCCACCACCCGCGCTGGCCTGATCTCCGCACCCCTCCGCTCCCGCTTCGGCATCGCCCATCATCTGGACTTCTACTCCACCGACCAGCTCCTGGCCATCCTCACCCGCTCGGCCGCCATGCTCCGCGTGCCCGTCTCTGATCGCGAGGCCCTCCGCACCATCGCCGCCCGCGCCCGAGGCACGCCCCGCATCGCCAACCGCCTCCTCCGCCGCGTCCGCGACTTCACCCAGGTCAAGGGCGACGGCGCCATCAACCCCGTCACCGTCACCGCCGCCCTCAAGCTCGAGGGCATCGACCCCCTCGGCCTGGATGACCTGGACCGGGGCTACATCCGCACGCTCGCCACCGTCTACCGGGGCGGCCCATCAGGCGTGGAGGCCATCGCCGCGTCGATGAACGAAGACGCCCAGACGCTGGAAGACGTCGTCGAGCCCTACCTGCTCATGATCGGCTTCCTCGCCCGCACCCGCCGAGGCCGCATGCTCACCCGTGCCGCGACCGACCACCTGGACCTGCCCCCGCCCGCCGATGCTTCCCTCGGCGGTGATGCCGCACCCGAGGGGCTGTTTCCTCCGGCCTGAGACCCAATCTGTCCGTTGCCTCCCCGCTGCAACGCCCCGATAACCCCGTTTCGGACATCCGCCGCCCACAGCGGACTTTGTGGACGGTCCCCGGCACTGGGGAAGCCACCGAGTCCGGTGGCATTTCTCCGCCGACGGTGTACGTTTACCTCACCTGCGCGGGCGTTCCGTCTCTGCTTCGGCCCGCCCCGCCCAGGACCAGGTCCCCGCCGTCCGCCGGCCGATTGGAAAATGGGAGATTGATCGATGGGTTCAGCCCGGTGTGTTTCGCTCAGCGGCCGCGTTCTTCTGGCCGCGTGTGGTCTGGCCCTCTGCTCGCTGAAGCTCAGCCCGGCAGGCGCGCTGGGCAACGACAACCGCTCCATCCTCCAGTGGTTCGAGAACTCCTGGTCGGTGATCGAGTACCGCGCCCCCGACCTGTTCGTCACCGGCTATGGCGGCGTCTGGCTCCCCCCGCCCAGCATCGCCAGCTTCGGCTCCCCCGGCTACGACCCCTTCGACCGCTTCAACCTCGGCCAGCCCGGCAACGAGACCATCTACGGCACCGAGGCCGACATGCGGGCGATGATCGCCGAACTCAAGCGGGCCGATACCGAGGTGTACTTCGACATCATCATGAACCACAACGGCGGGCGCACCTCCAACGCCGCCTTCATCGCCGACGGCGGCTGGCCCGGCTTCTATCTCCCCGGCACCTCCACCAACTTCTGGGGCGATTTCCACAACGGCCAGTTCCAGTCCATGGACCCGGGCGCTGCCAACTACAACCTCTTCGAGGGCGACCTGGTCGGCCTGATCGACATCAACCAGAGCAGCAACTTCCAGTTCATCCGCCACCCCATCGGTCCCGACTCCCGCAACATCCCCCCGGGCAACTTCCGCAACCGCCCCGACCCCGCCAACACGCGCTTCTACCCCGACCGCCAGCTCACCCCGCGCACCTTCGTCAACCCCGCCCCCAGGGGCGACGGCGTCACCTGGACGATCTACCCCTTCAACACCGCCAACCCCGCCGCCGGCGATCCGGTGGTCGAGAACGCCACCGCCCTGCTCGTGCGCTGGTGCCAGTGGATGCTCGATGACCTCAAGGTCGACGGCTTCCGTCTCGACGCCGCCAAGCACATCCCCCAGTGGTTCTGGAACAACTTCTACGACCCCACCGTCTTCGGCCGCCGCCAGAAGCCCGACGGCACCTTCGGCACCCCGTTCTCCTTCGGCGAGAGCGTCGCCGGCAACGACTTCGTCCAGACCTACATCCGCATCGACGGCTTCGGCTACCGCGACGCCCTGGACCTCAACGAGGCCGGCCAGCTCCGCAACATCCTCAACGACGGCGGCTTCAACACCTGGCAGAACGCCGTCAACAGCTCCATCGACCTCCAGGACGACGGCTTCAACAACCGCACCCAGGGCGTCGGCCATGTCTTCAGCCACGACAACGGCTCGGTTGGCAACGGCTCCTCCGCGCCCGCCCTGCCCGATCCCTCCCGCTACGGCCTGCCCCAGAACGCCTACGTCCTGTTCAAGTCCGCTCACCCGCTGGTGTTCTTCAACGGCCGCGAGATGCACTCCCGCTTCACCAACCGGGGCTTCTGGCCCCGCGAGGGCAACCCCACCGCCCTGGGTGACCTGGACCAGAACCTCCGCCGCCTCGTCCAGGTGGCCAACGGACACGCCCGCGGCAACTTCTTCGTCCGCAACTCCACCGACCCCGTCAACCCGTCCCTGGGCGACGTGCTGATCTTCGAACGCGGCAACGGCGTCGTCGGCAACGTGATCGTCGCGGTCAACGACCGCAACGACGCCGGCTTCCAGACCCGCTCGGTCGCCACCTCCTTCCCGCAGGGCACCCGCCTGCGTGAACTCTCCGGCAACGCCACCGACCCCGTCGTCGACCCCAGCGACAACATCGCCGACACCATCGTCGTCGGCTCCGGCGGCCGCATCACCATCAACATCCCCAACAACACCTCCGTCACCGGCGTCGCCCACCGCCGCGGATACGTCGTCTATGGCCCCGCCGCCCCCGCCGGCACGCTGTCCTTCCGCCTCCCCGGCGGCAGCACCGCCATCAGTTCAGAGATCCCCGCCGACGCCGCCTCCGTGCCCTCCTGGCGCCGCCGCAACACCCCGATGACCATCATCTCGGCGCCCAGCTTCGAAATCCGACTGGACACCACCAAGGCCGACTCCCTGGACAGCAACTTCGACGACTTCGCCGTCTTCCGCGTCAACGCCGGCTTCGTTGACCTCAACGGCAACGGCAGCTTCGACATGCCCGCCTCCGGCCTGGTCGACGGCGGCTACGAGCGCTTCCTCACCCAGAGCAACCCCATCTCCGGCCCAGGCGGCACCGGCACCGTCGGCACCTATCGCCAGCTCATCAGCACATCCCTGCTGCCCGAAGGCCCCAACTACGTCTCGGCCATCGCCTACCGCCGCCGCACCGACGGCGGCCTGCCGATCTACGGCGAGTTCCGCCGCGTCATCTACGTCGACCGCCTCCCCCCGCAGGCCGAATTGCTCGACAGCCAGGTCCCCATCGGCGGAGGCAACTTCGAATTCCGCGTCCGCGCTCTGGACCGCACCGTCAACCGCGTCCACCTGATCCCCAACCTCCCCGTCGGGCAGGACCCCCTCGCCGCCGCCAACGACTCCAACGCCGCCACCCAGTACGACCGCTTCGAGTGGCGCCGCAACGTCGGCAACCTGCCCGCCGGCAGCAACTCGCTCACCCTGGTCGCCTTTGAACTCTCCGGCAACAGCTTCGTCCAGCGCTACGACAACATCCAGGTTCTCATCGGCTCCGGCGACGTCGACGGCGACGGCCTGGTCACCATCGATGATCTCACCGCCCTGCTGCGCATACCCGTGCCCACACCCAGCAGCAGCCCGCAATACTCCTCCGCCGGCGACATGAACCGCAACGGCCAGATCGATCTCGGCGACCGCGCCCAGCTCGAGCAGACCGTCCTCCGCGCTCAGGAACTCCTCCGCATGCGCGGCCCGCAACGCTGAGCCTCCGGGCGGACCCGCCCGCCCTGGCGACCCCCGGCACAGCCCGCACGCACCGTCGCGTGCACCGGCTACGCTGCGCGCCGGCGTCGCCATGGAACTCACCCCGCTCCGCTACTTCGTCGTCATCGCCGCCGCCGGGCACATGACCCGCGCCGCCCGCATCCTGCGCGTCTCCCAGCCCGCTCTCTCAGCAGCGGTCAAAAAGCTCGAGGCCGACCTGGGGACCGACCTCCTCCACCGCACCCCGCGCGGCGTCGAACTCACCGAGCCCGGCCGCGTCTTCCTCACCCACGCTCAGGACATCGTCCGGCGGGCCGACACCGCCCGGCAGGATGTCCGCGAACTGGTCGGCCTGCAGACCGGCGTCATCCGCCTCGGCGGCGGAGCCACCGCCACCACCTACCTCCTGCCCCCCGCCGTCTCCGCCTTCCGCCGCCAGCACCCCGGCCTGCGCTTCTACGTCCGCGAGGCCGGCTCGGCCGCCATCGCCCAAGCCGTCTCCACCGGCGAGCTCGACCTGGGGATCGTCACGCTCCCCGCCGCACCGTCCAATGCCGCCCACGCCAACACCCCCTCCACCGCACCCCGCCGACCGCCAAGCCCCGCCCGCCGCACACCCAAAGCCGAGGGGCTCGTCCTCACCCCGCTGGTGCAGGACGACCTCCGGCTGATCACCCCGCCGGGCCACCGCCTGGCCGGGCGTCGCGCCTTCCGCTGGGCCGACGTCGCCGGCGAGCCCTTCGTCGGCTTCGAGGCCGGAACCGCCGTCCGCGACGTCATCGACTCCGCCTCCACCGCCGCCGGCGTCACCCTCTCGGTGGTCATGGAACTCCGCTCCATCGAGTCCATCAAGCAGATGGTCGCCGCCGGCATCGGCGTCGGCCTGGTCTCCCGCTTCGCTCTGCCCACCGGCCAGGGCCTGGTCTGCAAAGACGGCCCCCTCTCCCGCTCCCTCGCCCTCGCCCGCTCCGCCTCCCGCATGCCCTCCCCGGCCGCCGCGGCCTTTCAGGCCATCCTCGCCCGCTCGCTGGCCACCTTCGCTTGACGCGAGCCCTCACTCACCACCCGGTCAGCACGCCCAGCACACCCAGCACCAGGCCCGAGCCGCACCACAGCGCCGCCCGCAGCCGCCAGCGCATCTGCCGGGCCGTGTACACCAGTTCGCCGTCATGGACCGCCGCCCGTCCGCACTCCGGGCACCGCAGGCTCTCCAGCAGCGCCGCCATGTCATAGCCGCAGCCGACGCACCGCCTCGGGCCGGGCGGAAAGTCCTCCGTCCACACCGCCAAGGCGGCGACGCAACCCGCGCCAATCAGCGCTGCACCCAACGTCACCAGCACCACGGCCGAAGCACCCTGCCCAAGGCCGTTACGGACACCCCGCTGCGAACAGCGAGATGAACGCCACAAAGTCATCCCCGGTGATCAGTCCGTCCGGCACCGCCGGCGGACCGCCGATCCCCGTGATGTCCGACAGCGGATCGCCCGCCGAGAAGGCCGCGACGAACGCGTTGAAGTCGTCGCCGGTGATCAGCCCGTCCGGCAACGCCGGCGGTCCGCCCACGCCGGTCACATCAGCGAGGTTGCACGGCGTCGCAGGCCCGGTGAACGGCGCCGTGATCACGCGGAGGATCAGGCTCCGCTGTGCCGCCGGATACGCGATCCAGCGCGGCGGCGTGACGCCGTTGTCAAACACCGGATTGAGGATTCCGGGCGAAGTCGCTGCGCTGCCCGTCGCATACACCAGCGAGGGGGACAGTGGGTTGCCGTCCGGAGCCCCGCCGATGTTGGTGTCGCTTTGGAACTGCAGGCCCACGGTGAAGGAGTCCACACCGGTGGGGATCACCGGCTGATCAGTCTCCGGGAACGCCACCGTCACCCACACCGCGTCGGCCGTCACATCGGTCGGCGCACCGGGCACCTGCAGCGGGTCGCTCTCAAAGAAGATCGTCGGCGTCTGCAGCACCGTCGAGCCCGAGGTCTGCAGCCGGCCCGTGCCCACGACGATGCCGTCCTGCAGCGTCGCGTCGAACGGAATGCCAAGCTGCGGGTAGAACCCCGAGGTCCACAGGAAACCCACCCGCGTGATCCGGAATGGCGGCTGCATGGGCGACAGGCTGTTCACCAGGAACGTCGTCGCCCCGATGTCGCCATAGCTGTAGCCGGCGGACACCGCCGCCGTCTGTCCGCTCTGGAAGTTCTCGTTCCGCCACAACGCCTCGCCCTGACCGGCCGAGAACGCGAAGGCGATGTTCGTGGTGGTGCCGGTCTGTGCGTTCGCTCCGCCCGCGCACCACAGCACTGCACCCGCTCCCGCACACACCAACGCACTGGTCAGCTTCTTCATGATCAAACTCCAAACGCGAGCCGCACGCCAAGAACCGCCGTCGCTCGCCGACAGGTCCTGGTTCACCTGCGTCGGCCGGTCCGCGATTGCGACGCCGCACGCAGGCAAAGGTGGGCCCAGGACCCGCCTACAAGATACTCCAATTGGTTCGCAGAACCAGCCTTCGGGGTTGCCCGCCGCTGTGGACAACCAGACGGCCCCCCGTCGCAACCCCTTCCGCCCCCCTCCCCGGCCCCTCCTCCCCCGGCCCCTCCCCAGTCCCGTCCCAGGGCTTCCAACCGCCCGCCTGCCAGGCCAAGCCCAAAACGACACCGACCCAGCACTTCGGCTGGGTCGGTCGTTTCGTTCAAAGCGGGCGAAGGGACTTGAACCCTCGACCCTCACGTTGGCAACGTGATGCTCTACCACTGAGCTACGCCCGCGTTGTCACTGCCCTTCCGACATCGGCCCTTCGGCCAAGCCGTCTGAGCAGCGGGGCGAAAGATAGATGGGCCCCTCCAACGAGTCAACCGCACCCCCCCTCCTCACATCACGCCCGGAGCAGCCCTCCCCCCTTCGCCCACCTCCCCGACCGGGGACACGACCGGTAAACCCCGTCAGCCCTGAACGTCAAGGTGCCCAGGTTCCGGCCCCCCCGGCTGCGTCCCATCAACCCGCTTTCCCAAGATCAACCGCCGCTTCTTCCGCTGGTTGGCTCCGTTTCCCAGCGTCTGGTCATCCGCCGCATGCACCGCTTCCACCGCCTGCGGGCCGGACACGACAATCTCCACGCTGTCGGCCACTGTGCGAACGCTCCCGGGGCCTTTGCTCACCGCCTTGCGCTCCGCCTTGCTGCGATCAATATGCGCACGCTCAGCAGCCATGCCCCCCGCCGCCGCCTGCGCCAAAATGGGGTTGATTGGAAATTGGCCGAACATGACAGATTTATCGGCAAGAAACCCACGCCAATGCCCAGTTTGTCCACACACGCAATCCCGGTGGTCTCGCGATAGAGGCACACCCCTCATCAACTCCCCCAGTTCCCACGCCTCCCATCGGTGCCACCGGATTTCACTCCGCACCCGCCCGATAAACCCCCCCCCCCCCCCCCCCCCCCCCCCCCCCCCCCCCCCCCCCCCCCCCCCCCCCCCCCCCCCCCCCCCCCCCCCCCCC